>DSTFC04002__coassemble_524_pt1 | contig 121582 bp, 105 predicted proteins | sample DSTFC04002__metabat2_high_PE_043 | metagenome-assembled genome bin DSTFC04002 | reverse complement strand
TCCCAGTGCGGCAACTGCAATGGAAGGATCCACAAAATAGCGGGTATTCGAAGTCCGTATTGCTGTTTTAGAGCGAAGATTCGGATTCCAGGCTTCCATTTCCTCAATTACAAATATTTTTTGTAATGCGTTGATATAAGAATATACCGTGTCTGTGTCAAGAGATTCCGCATCATTCGCCATAATATCGTTCTTAAGCAAGGTATTTGTTGCCTGTGAGCCCTGGTTTCTGGCATAAGAGCGCATGAGCCGCTTTACTCGCTCTGGATTTCTAGTAATTCCATCAGCTCTGGAAATATCTGATTTCACTACCGCGTCATAATAGTCAAAAGCCTGTTCAAGAGCAACTTCTCCTTCCAGGTCGGTTGCCCGTGGCCAGCCGCCACGGCACACCAAAAAAGCCAACTGATTCAGATCAAGCGGATTTTCACCTTCGATCTGTTCCGGCGTCTCAAAAAGAGCTCCTAAGCTCACCTCACCAGTCGAGTCCAGAGATTCATATAAACTCATCGGACGCATTAATATCCACGAAAAGCGTCCTGTTCCGGTATGATGAATATGCTCATAGGAAGCGGGGACTGCTGAGCCTGTTAAAATAAACTGTCCCATTTCATCCCTGTGATCGACCTCAAATCTGACAGCATCCCATAACTTCGGTGCAATTTGCCATTCATCAAGCAATCGAGGGCTTTTTCCTTTTAGAAGTCTCCCCGGACTGATTTCTGCCATTGTAAGATTTTGTTGTTCTTTTTCTGGATCTGCCATATAAAGAATACTGCCGGCAATCTGCTCAGTCGTTGTTGTTTTTCCGCACCATTTAGGCCCTTCAATCAAAACGGCTCCTTTTCCAAGCAGACGCTTCTTTAAGATTTTGTCTGCAATTCTTGCCTTATATTTTTTCATTTAACTTGCGCCTCCTGCCATATACTATATTTATATTTTCTTCTGTTTTTCTAAAAACATACCTCTTTTTCGGCAGTTTGGCTACTAATTTTTCGGTGTTTTGGTTATTTACTTTTCGGAAGTTTGACTTCACTTCAATTTTTCCAGTATCTCCCCAATATCCCCGTCCATGCAGATTGACCGCTCCCCGATCTCCCTCGGCGCCCAGGCTTCTCCCAGGTTGATGCAGGCATACACCGCTTTGGGATTCTCTGCTGTCATCTGCCAGAAGGGATACTTGATAATCCCCGGGGTATTCATTCCGACTCCAAGTTCCAGGAAAAGGATCGGCTGTCCTTTATGTCTCCGGATAAAATCCGTGTATCGCCCGCTGGCCCGATACCAGCCCTCATCCTGTACAAACGTATGATCCGTTCTTAAATTCATAGTCATCACTTTGCCGCAGACCGGACAATGAGGGATAAGATCCGCCGGTATTTTCATATCCGCCTGTTCTTCCAGCATCCTGCGAATAGCCGTTTCATTATCATACGTTTTATGATGGCAGGGAACGCTGCATTGAAAAAGGCCATAGTCGCCCTGTGTGTAAAATAATCTGTGTTTGTCAAAACCGGCCTTCTGAAACTGATGGTCCACATTTGTAGTGAGGACAAAATGATCCTTATCCTTCACAAGTTCCAAAAGCTTCTCATATGTTCCGTTATCCATGTCCGCGTAGCGGTTTATGAAAACGTACCTTGACCAGTATGCCCAGTATTCTTCCAGGCTGGCAAAAGGAAAAAAGCCCCCGGAATACATATCTTTAAAGCCGTACTTCTGAATAAAATCAGAAAAATGATCCTCAAACCGCTTTCCCGTATAGGTGAAGCCTGCCGCGGCGGACAGCCCTGCGCCCGCCCCGATCATAATTGTATCGGTCTTTTGCAGAAGTTCATGGAGTCGTGGCAGGCTATCCCATGAGTTTCCGGTAAATGTCATAGTCCTCCTGTTTAAAAACATTAAATACCACCTTTTCTATGCGCCTGTCTGCAGCAAGGTAATCCACAACCGTCTGTACCGCAATTTCTGCCGCCCTTTCCCTGGGGAAATGAAATTCTCCCGTAGAAATACAGCAGAACGCAATACTTTTCAGCCCGTTTTTTGCCGCAAGTTCCAGGCAGGATTGATAGCAGTCCGCAAGCTGCCTGCAATGCTTATCCGTCAGACGTCCCGTTACGATAGGCCCCACCGTATGAATCACATATCTGGAAGGCAGATTGTACGCGGGCGTTATTTTGGCTCTCCCTGTCGGCTCATCATATCCCTGCTCCTTCATAATCCGATCGCAGTCCAAACGAAGCTGTATGCCGCTTACGCTGTGAATGATGTTGTCCACGCAGGAATGACAGGGGATAAAGCATCCTCTCAAAGACGAGTTAGCCGCATTCACAATGGCGTCAATTTTAAGCGTTGTAATATCTCCCTTCCATAACAGCAGACGGCTATCAAGGCCGGACGCAGGCAGCGCCGCAGCGTCTGTGATTCCTTTTCGGGCCGCTTCTTCCCTCAGATATTCATCCTGTATCCTGAGGAACTGATCGCTGACCGGCCGGGGCGGGCGAATATTCATAAGACTTCGCAGAAGCCTTTTCTGTTCCCCCTCATGATCCGGTATCCCCATGCCGCTGCAGTCCGGAAGCTCCGCCAGTAATTCTCGTATCAGATAGATTCTCTTTTCCTCATGCGTCACTTCAGATCCTCCTTAAATCCACGGCCTGCGCCGCTGTATTCGCAGCATTCCAGCCCCTCCTCCGGGAGATAGCAGGTACGGCGCTGCTGTCTGGTCAGTCTGCGGACAAAATCCGTAGCCGGATGCTTCAGCAGTTCTTCCGGCGCAGCATACTGCTGGACTGCCCCCTGATCCATCACCAGTACCTTCGTGCCAAGCCTTAATGCTTCTCCAATATCGTGGGTTACAAAAAGAACGGTGATCCCGGTCTGCTCATAGATCCGGCGCAGTTCTGTCTGCAGCTGACCCCGGGTAATTTCATCCACCGCCCCGAAAGGCTCATCCATCAGCAGAATTTCAGGCGATGCGGCCAGCGCCCGGGCAATCCCCACCCGCTGCTGCTGTCCGCCTGAAAGCTCCGCCGGATACCGGTCTCTTAATTCCTGCTCCAGTCCCACTATTTCCATCCATTTGTCAACGGCAGCTTTTGTCTTCTTCCTGTTCCTTCTGTTAAGAAGATTCGGAACATACGCAATATTCTGTTCCACGGTCATATGGGGAAACAGCACGCTGCCCTGGATGGCATATCCGATATTCCGGCGCAGCCTGATCTGATCCTTGTCGCGGATGTTTTCCCCATTCAGCATGATATTCCCGGAATCCGGCGTCAGCAGTCCGTTGATCATTTTCAGAAGTGTGGTTTTGCCGCATCCGGAGGAACCGATAATAGTCACAAAGCTTCCTTTTTCCATACACAGATTCAGTCCTGTCAGCACCGTTTTATCCCCATACGCCTTTTTTACATTCTGAAATTCAATGATCGTTCCCATACCAATATCTCCTTTTTATTTTAGCAGACTGCGCTCTCTCAGAAAAGCCTCCGCCACTTCCCTGGGGTCTTTGCCTTCACTTTCCACTTCATAGTTCATCTGTGCCATATCGCTGTCCGAAATAACGCCGTTCATCTTTTCCAGCACCGCCTCCAGCTCCGGGTATTTCTCCAGAACTTCCGTGCGCACCACATTGCCGCACCGGTAGGAGGGGAAAAACAGCCTGTCGTCTTCCAGTACCACGGCGTCTGCCGCAGAAAGCTGCCCGTCTGTGGTAAAAATCACCATCACATCCATCTGCTCCTGCTCCAGAGCCTGATATTTCAGTCCGATGTCCAGGTCCATGGTCTCTTTAAACTGAAGACCATAGGCCTCGCAGAGAGCCTCATATCCGTCTTCTCTCTCAAAGAAATCATATTCCGCTCCGAAAACCAGCTGTCCGGAAACAGCTGCAAGGTCAGAATAAGTATGCAGATCATAGCGCTCCGCTATCTCCTGCCGTACTGCCAGCCCATAGGTGTTATTAAACCCATACATGCCAAGCCACTGCATATGGTAATCTTCGGTATATTTGCGCTGCAGTTCCTCAAAAAGCTCCTCCGTATAGATTCCCTCTTCTTTCAGCACCATATTCCAGCCGGTACCGGTATACTCCGGGTACAGATCAAATTCGCCGCTTTCCATGGCAGGCTGGATATTGGAGGTTCCTCCTCCTACTCCCTGGGTAATCTCCACCTGTAAATCCGTATCCTGTTCGATCAGAATGTCCAGCATTTCTCCCAGAATATACTGTTCCGTCATAGGTTTTGTGGCGATGTGAAGCGTTGCCGGCTGTGAAACCAAAGACAGAGAAAGGCAAAGCAAAAGCAGGCAAAGCAAGACCGCCGTTATGGGGACCCCATAATTTCGTTTTTTCTTTCTGCGCCCTCTCTTCATGTGCCGTTCTGCCAGGCCCAGCAGAAAATCCATCACAAGAGCCAGCAGCGCGATCAGCAAACTTCCCGCCATGGTCATGGCGGCGTTATTGGTGGTGATGCCTCTGTAGATTGCCACGCCCAGGCCGCCTGCCCCGATAAAAGAAGCAATACCTGCCAGCGCTATCGTCATGGTAGCCATGCTGCGGATCCCTGACATGATGACCGGCATAGCCAGAGGCAGCTTTATTTTAAACAGCGTCTGCATCCGGGTGCTTCCCATGCCCTTCGCCGCTTCCAGAATCGCCGGATCCATGTTGCAGATGCCGGTGTGCGTACTGCGCACCATGGGCAGCAGCGCATAGATGGTCAGAGCAATCACCGCCGTGCCGTTTCCCACGCCGGAAAAGGGGATCAGGAAACCCAGCATAGAAATAGAAGGAATGGTATACAAAAAGTTGATTACCCCCAAAGTGGGTCTGACAAATCTCTGAAATTCCCCGATCAGAATACCGGCAATTCCGCCGGCCAGAATTGCGATCAAAATCGCAAGCACCGCAATCTCCAGATGTTCCGCCAGCAGTCCGGCAAAAAAATCCCATCGGCTTATAAGTAAATTCCACATCTCCCCCATCATTTTGCGTCACTCCTTTTCTGAATGGCTTTCACCGGACAATTTTCATAGCAAAGCCCGCAATGAAGACAATGCGCCTGCTGTATCACATAGGGTCTGCCCTTTTCGATACACTGCTGGGGGCAGCTTTTCTGACACTTTCCGCAGCCAATACAGCTGTCCGTAATCCGAAATCCTTTTGGATGCCCCGTATAGTCTCCCAGACAGAAGCTTTCCCGGACAATGGGATTTTTCCCAAGATCAAAAAACTCAGCCTCCCCCTCCTCTATGCAGAATGGTTCCAGAATATAACGGCTCTCTCCCGGGTAGACTTCCTTCATGGACGGATTCTCCTCAAAAATCCGGTCGATCCATTTTTTCTGTTCCCGTAGCTTCCGCACCTGACCGGAAAGCCTTACCATCTGGTACTCCCGGTTCATTCCGGTAACCGCCGCATAGCCGGAAACTGTCAGCTGCCGGTAGAACTCTTTTCCCCGGGCCGTACAAAAATAAAGTTTTCCTTTTTCCACCAGCATAACATCAATGATTCGGATCTGGGGCAATCCCTTTTCGTCTACCGTGGCGAAAGCCACATCCTTTACTGCACGCAATAATTCCAGACATCCCTGCGCGTTCATACAGCATCCTCCTTACCTTTGCATTGACAACTTTTGTTTCTGATGATATTTTATGGCTGTAAGGGTAATGCGTAAAGTAAGCACAATATTGTGCTGTAGTTACCAAAAAGAAACTATTGGAAAGAAGGAATACCATGCAGCAGATAAAAGAATGTCCGGCCTGTCCGGTGGAAACGACTCTCATGCTGATCGGAGATAAATGGAAAGTGCTGATTCTGCGGGATCTGATGCCCGGAACGAAACGTTTCGGAGAATTGAAAAAGTCGATCGGCAGCGTATCACAGAAAGTTCTCACTGCCCAGCTTCGGGACATGGAAGAAAAAGGACTTGTAAACCGCAAAGTATACGCAGAGGTTCCGCCCCGGGTCGAATACAGTCTGACCGATCTGGGCAAAAGCCTGAAGCCTGTCCTGGACGCTCTGCAGACGTGGGGAGAAGGGTATAAAGCCTCCATCGTCTGAATGAATCGAAAAAGGATGCTGCTTCATCATGAATTTCATGGTGAAGCAGCATCCTCTCTTATACAGCGTGCGTTAGAGGATTCGAACCCCCGACCTTTTGGTCCGTAGCCAAACGCTCTATCCAGCTGAGCTAAACGCACATCCTGTCAGAATTTCTTCCGACAACGTATTAAATGATACTCTCTTTTTCTCTTTCTGTCAAGCACTTTTTCAATTTACTTCCGCCTGGCCTGCCGGCTGCAGCCGGGCCTCGCCCTGCTCTCCCAGAGTAAGACGGATCTCTCTCTCCTTCACGCTGCCGCTGCAGGACATCTGGTCGGAGGAAATGCTCAGTTCCCCCTTTTCATAGGTATAGCGGTAAGTCTCCTGATCCTCCGCCTCGTCTCCCACCTGGCAGCCCATCTGTCCGTCTGTACCGAAGCGGTAATAGGTGGCCCCGATAATGGTATCGTAGGCAGCTTCATCGTACTGGGTTCCGTCCGGCGCAGTCAGCTCCGTAATCTTCCAGACGGTTCCCTCCAGTGTATCCGGCGAAGAGGCACAGCCTGTCAGAAGCAGTGCGGCGGCAATCAAAAGCCCTGTCCTTCGTCTCATGTTTCTCCTCCTGTTTTTTGCGGGGAAAAAGCACCGTCCGGTTCTCCTGCCGTCGGTGCTTTTTTTCTTCACGTACTTTTTATCTTACTCAAGTAAACCTGCCATGGCTTTCAGCGCTTCTTCCTCATCAATCCCGTCCGCGCAAACGTTAATTTTTGCGGCACTCTGACTGGCCAGGGCCATAACGCCCATAATGCTCTTGGCATTCACGCGCTTGTCCTCCACCTCGAAGGTAATGGCGCTTTTATACGCGCAGGCAGTCTGCACAATGTGAGGGATAATTTCCCCGATGTCGGTTTTACGATTACTTGTTATCTTTTGACTAATCATAATTTTGCCTCCCACGACTTCTACATAAAATACTTGCCGCAAGTATCTCACTCACATATTCTAAATACTAACACATCTTTTCTGTCAGGTCAACGAAAACTCTACATTTCCTGACCCGGTCGGCCAATATTTCTAAAATAACGCGGCGGCTTTCTTTTATGAGAGATCCAGCTCGGGAGGCTCATCCAGACTGCGGGGCACGCAGCCCCCGTTTTTCTTTCTCTGCCGGACGCATTCGGTAAGCAGATACTCAATCTGTCCGTTGACGGAGCGGAAATCATCTTCCGCCCAGGCCGCAATTTCATTATACAATTTCTCTGAAAGTCTGAGCGGGATCTGTTTCTTGGCGGCCATCAGTACAGGCTTCCGGAATTAACCACCGGCTGGGCGTCATGATTGCCGCAGAGCACTACCAGCAGGTTGGAGACCATGGCGGCTTTCCGCTCCTCATCCAGTTCCACCACGCCATTCTCATTCAGCCGCTGAAGCGCCAGCTCCACCATTCCCACAGCACCGTCCACAATCATCTTGCGGGCGTCTATAATCGCGGACGCCTGCTGCCTCTGCAGCATCACCGCCGCGATCTCCGGCGCGTAGGCCAGATAGGTAATCCGTGCCTCCAGAATCTCCAGCCCCGCATCCGCCACTTTGCTCTGTATCTCTTCCCGGATCCTGCCGGCTACCACCTCGCTGGATCCCCGCAGACTCCCCTCGTCCGCCACTCCGTCCCCTGTGGTATCCACATTGGGCGCCACATCGTAGGGATAAATCCGCACAATATTCCGCACCGCGCTGTCGCACTGCAAAGACAGGTACTCTTTGTAATTGTCCACATGAAACACCGCTTTCGCGGTATCTACCACCCGCCACATCACGGCAATCCCGATCTCCACCGGATTGCCCAGGCAGTCATTGATCTTCTGCCGGTTGTTGTTCAGCGTCATAACCTTCAGGGAAATCTTCATGCTGGCAGGGGCTTCCATGGACACAGGCAGGCCGCTTCCCGCAGAAAGGGCGGAGCCAAGGAAAGATTTCCCCCCTCCTCCGTCCACATCCCCGCTCTGTTTCAGCCGGGTTTTGGCCGCCGGATTTACACTGGAGCAGAAAGGATTCACAAAATAAAATCCTTCTTCCTTCAGGGTCCCCACATATTTTCCAAACAGGGTCAGCACCAGGGCTTCCTGAGGCTTTAAAATCTTCAGGCCGCAGAAAGGTATCCAGCCCAGCGTCAGCCATACAATCCCCAGAATCAGAAGCGCGGGATTTCCGCCCCCGCTTATCATCACGCCGCCAAAGATACAGGCAAATATGGCAAGCAGGTACAAAAGCAAAAAAAGAACCAGCATCGCCATGCCGTTCTTTTTATTGTTCAATACTTTTTCCGTCATGTTTCTCTCCTCCCATCCTGTTTAATGATATTTTTATGATATCATTTTTATATCATTCTGTCAATCTTTATCCAGGAACAGAGAAACCTCTTCCAGAGATTTTTTTCGGCGGTAGCTGCCCGCCTTCAATATGTAGTCCAGCACGCTGTTCCATTCTTCCAGAGAATGGTCCTCCACCTTTTCTTCCGAAAAAAACCGGACCGCGTCCTGTCTGTCAAAATGCTGAAACATATCCGACATATAAAAGCAGCCGGACTGTACCTGGGCAATTTCAAATAATTTTTCGCTCATGCTGTCTCCCCTTCTTATCAGCCTTTCCTGTGGTGTCTGTCCATAAACCCGGTATCATCCCTATTATACCTAATTGAGTGTGATTTTACAACTATACTTGGTTCTATTCTGTCACTCTTTTAAACAGTAAAATAGTTCTAAAGGTGGTGATAGAAAAAATGGATATCAGCGAAAGAATCAAATATCTGGCCGGAAGCCGAGGATGGACCGAATACCGGCTGGTAAAGGAATCCCGGCTTCCCGCTTCCACCATTGCGAATATCTATCATCGCAATACCGTGCCCAGTATTTCAACTCTGGAATCCATCTGCAATGCTTTTGGAATCACGCTCAGCCAGTTTTTCAGTGACGATGAGATGGCAGCCCTCTCCACTGACCAGAGAGAACTGCTGGATCAGTGGAGCCGGCTGTCCGGAGAACAGCGTGCGCTGTTTCAGAATTTATTTAAGACCATGGGATAGAAATTTTACGCGTTAAACAGCCGCATTTTTTCCATGGTGGCCTGCTTGATGGCTTCCACCATGGCCGGCTGCTGGTCGGTTACCAGTTCTTTTCCTGCCGCGTATGTCTCGTAGGCAGCCTTTGCCCCCGCATGGTTAATGTCCGTAAAGATATTCACCTTGCTGATTCCTTCCTGAATGGCCCGATGGAAGTCCTCATCCGTAAGGCCGGAGCCTCCGTGAAGCACCAGGAACGGATCAATAGCGGCGGCAATCTCCCGGATGCGGTCAAAGTCCAGCTTGGGCGGCAGCTTATATGCGCCGTGAGCGGTCCCCACCGCGATCGCCAGGGCGTCTACCCCTGTCTTTTCCACAAAGTCTTTCGCCTGATCCGGCTGGGTATAGTACATGGTGGGATCATTCACCGCTCCCGCCCCTTCGTTGTCCGCCACATGTCCCAGCTCCGCCTCAATGGTGGCATGATAGGAATGGGCCAGTTTTGTCATCTCCGCGATTTTCTGTACGTTCACCTCGTAGGGATCGGTGGAGCAGTCATACATGATGGAGCTGAAGCCCAGCTCCAGCGCCCGCCTGCAGGTCTCCTCCTTTAAGCCGTGATCCAGATGCACCACCACGGGCACGCTGGCCCGGTCCGCCATGGGAAGCAGCAGATCCGCCATGATTTCCAGGGACGCCACCGGCAGCAGGATCTCCGCCGTTCCGATGATAACCGGAACCTGCAGCTCCTCCGCCGCCTCCATAACGCCTCTGGCCAGCTCCAGGCTGCAGGTGTTAAACAGTCCCACCGCTTTTTTATTTTCTCTTGCCGGCTTTAACACATCGTTTAAATTTGCTAACATTTTCAATTCCTCCTATATGCGGTTCTTTTTCAGTTCTTTTTTAAAGCCGGGTTCAGATGCTGCTTTTTCCAGCCGTTTTGAATCTTTTCTTTAATCTCATCCAGGCCTTTCAGACCGCCAAGGGCGTCGTAGGCCGCCACGCAGCAGGCTCCCTCAGCCGCAGCCAGCTTCAGAGCCATTTCCAGGCTTTCACCCTTTAATACGGCGGTCAGAAAAGCGGCGATACAGGTATCTCCCGCGCCTGTGCCGGAGAGCAGGGCCTCCGGCTCATAGCTCTCTTCAAACCCTTCCTTTCCGCCCCAGTCTTCGGCGGAAAGTTCCAGCTTGGCGCACAGCTCCTCCAGTTCCTCCCGGGACTTTGTGCAGTAATAGATGCCGGGAGCGCCGCATTTAATCAGCACCACCCCGGCCCCCAGTTCCATGCACCGATGTCCCAGCTGCCGTACTTCCTCCCAGGTAATCACCTCCGTCAGGTCTCTGCCTGCCGCCCGCCGGTTCCACTCCTCATACAGTCCCCGGTTCAGCATAAAGCACAGTTCCTCCACACTGGGCACGAAGAAATCCACCAGGGGCAAAACCCGCTTCAGAATACGCTCCCAGTCCGCTCTTCCGGCTGCCGAGGAAGGATCAATGGCCGCCATATCCAGAGACACGGCCGCCCCCTTTTCTTTTGCCCGCCTGAACAGTTTTTCCAGTTCCGCGCCTTCCTCCTCATACATTTTTTTCATAATGGGAGGATAGCCGAAGTGAAACAGCGCGATCCCCTCCAGCAGCTCTTCCTTCACATCCTCGCTGACAAATTCATCGTTCGCCCCCGGGTCATGCAGAAAAATCCGGTCCATCCCCGGAATGGCCAGCACGACGGAATAGGAGGTATTTGCTTTTTCGGAAACGATCATATCCTGATCCGCTCCCCAGGTTTTCAACTTTTCTCTCACGATTTTCCCGAAGTCGTCATCCCCCACCATTCCTGCCAGCCGCACATCGGCTCCCAGAAGCTTCATGGCAGTTCCCGTGTTGGCCACCGACCCTCCGGTATGTATATCCGCTCCCTCCACATGGATCAGTTTCCCCGGAAGCAGGATATTCTCTGCTTTATCCCGTATTCCGCCCGGAAATATGGGAGTAATGTCAAGACATACATGGCCTGCCGCTACAGCTTTTTTTGGTTTCTCCATCTTCCAGCCTCCTAATCTGTTATTCGTAAGTCCATTGTATCATTTTTTTCTATTTTCGTCCTCATTAATTGGCTGTAGCGGCAGGACAAATTTGCTTTTTATTTTCGCTTTAATAGCCCATCAGATCCAGGTCCACCGCCTCGGCGGCTCTTCTTCCTTCTGCAATAGCCCAGACCACCAGAGACTGTCCCCGGTGCATATCCCCTGCCGTAAAGACGCCGGGGACGCTGGTGGCGTATTCATCCGGCTTTGTCCACACATTTGTCCGAGAATTGACTTCTACCTGAAAGGCATCTGTCACATATTTCTGGCTTCCCAGAAAGCCTGCCGCGATCAGGACCAGCTGCGCGTCCATCACCTGCTCTGTCCCTTCCACGGGAACCATGTTCATACGGCCGGTTTTCTCGTCCTTTTTGGGCTCCAGGCTGATAATCTTCGCCTTCTGCACATTTCCCTTTTCGTCCTTGATAAATTCCGTTACCGTGGTCTGATAGATTCTGGGATCCCTGCCAAAAAGGGCGATAGCCTCCTCCTGACCGTAATCTGTTTTCAGCACCCTGGGCCACTCCGGCCAGGGATTTCCCGGTGTTCTGGTCTCCGGGGGCTTTGGCATCATTTCCAGCTGGACAACAGATTTGGCTCCCAGCCGGATGGCTGTGCCCACACAGTCATTTCCCGTATCGCCGCCTCCGATTACCAGCACATGCTTCCCCTTTGCCGGGATAAAGCGGTTGTCTTTAAACCGGGAATCCAGAAGGCTTTTCGTGACGGATTTCAGAAAATCCACCGCAAAATAAATGTTTCCCGCCTCTCTTCCCGGCACCTGGATGTCTCTGGGATTGGAAGCGCCGCAGGCCAGTACCACCCGGTCAAATTCCTTCAGAAGATCCCGGGCCTTTACATCCTTCCCCACATCCACACCGGTTTTAAAGACTACCCCTTCTTCCTCCATCAGCTTTACTCTCCGGTCGATCACGGATTTATCCAGCTTCATATTGGGAATCCCATACCGCAGCAGTCCCCCTGCCCGGTCGTTCCGCTCAAACACCGTGACCCAGTGCCCTTTCCGGTTCAGCTCCTGGGCCGCCGCCAGGCCGGAGGGGCCGCTGCCCACCACCGCCACCTTCTTTCCCGTGCGCACGGGAGGCGTCTGAGGCACAACCCAGCCTTTTTCCCAGGCGGTCTCGATAATCGCCTTTTCATTATCCTTTGTGGTCACCGATTTTCCGTTCAGGCTGCAGGTACAGGCGGCTTCGCACAGAGCCGGGCATACGTGGCTGGTAAATTCCGGAAAACTGTGGGTTTTGGACAGCCGCTCATAGGCCTGCCTCCATTTGCCCCGGTAAACCAGATCGTTGGTCTCCGGCACCAGATTGTGAAGGGGACAGCCGGAAGCCATCCCTCCAATCATCATGCCGGCCTGGCAGAAGGGAACGCCGCATTCCATACAGCGGGCTCCCTGGATCTGCTGTTCCTCTCCTGACAGAGGCATCTTAAATTCTTCAAAATTTTTGATTCTCTCCAGAGGCGGGATCTGGAGGGCATCTTTTCTCTCATACTCTAAAAACCCGGTCGGTTTTCCCATTTTCTACACCTCCGAAAATACTTCTGTAAACGCTTCCAGCTGGGCCTGCTCCGTGGTCATTCCCTGCTCCTCCAGCTTAATGCTCAGTGTAAGCATCCGCTTATAATCATTGGGTATGATCTTTTTGAACCTGGGGAGATATTCGTCAAAATGTTCCAGAATCTCTTTTCCCCTCTCGGAGCCGGTGCACTGCACATGCTCCTGGATCAGGCTTTTCAGTTCGTGCACGTCTATCTTGCTCTCCACCCGTTCAATGGAAATCATATCCTTATTCAGGTTTCTGTACAGGGTGCTGTTCTCATCCAGCACATAGGCGATACCGCCGCTCATGCCTGCGGCAAAATTCTTTCCTGTGGATCCCAGGATTACCACCCGGCCCCCTGTCATGTACTCGCAGCCATGTTCTCCCACGCCTTCCACCACCGCGCAGGCTCCCGAGTTGCGCACGGCAAACCGCTCTCCCGCCATGCCGTTTATAAACGCCTTCCCTCCGGTTGCCCCGTAAAGAGCCACGTTGCCGGCAATCATATTGTCGCTGGCGAAATAATTTCTGTTCCGGGGCGGATACAGGATCAGCTTTCCTCCCGACAGGCCTTTTCCAAAGTAATCGTTGGTATCTCCTTCCAGCTTCAGGGTAAGCCCCTTTGGAATAAAGGCGCCAAAGCTCTGCCCTCCCGCTCCTTTGCAGTTTACCGTCAGGGTATCCTCCGGAAGGCCGTATTTATGCTGTCTGGTGATTTCCGCCCCCAGCATGGTGCCCACGGTTCTGTCCGTATTGCTCACTTCTGTGCTGACTGCGGCTTTCTCTCCCTTTTTCAGGGCGGAGGCAAATTTCTTCAGAAGCACCCGCTCATCCAGCGTCTTTTCCAGCTGGAAATCATACACGTCCGCCGGGTCAAAGATGACAGGCTGGCCCTGGCCCGCGTAAGGATTATTCAGGATAGCCCCCAGATCAATCTTGGCTGCCATGGGGTTCTCCGGCCTATCCTTCTTTTTAAGCAGATCGCTTCTTCCCACCATCTCGTCGATGGTGCGGAATCCCAGTTTTGCCATATATTCCCGCAGCTCCTGGGCGATAAATTTCATAAAGTTCACCACATACTCCGGTTTTCCCTTAAAGCGTTTCCGAAGCTCCGGGTTCTGAGTGGCTACGCCTACCGGGCAGGTATCCAGGTTGCAGACCCGCATCATAACGCAGCCCATGGTGACCAGGGGCGCTGTGGCAAAGCCGAATTCCTCCGCCCCCAGCAGCGCCGCCATGGCCACATCCCGGCCGCTCATCAGCTTGCCGTCCGTCTCGATTCTGACGCGGCTGCGCAGTCCGTTTCGCAGAAGGGTCTGATGGGTTTCCGCCAGTCCCAGCTCCCAGGGAAGCCCCGCGTTGTGGATGGAGCTTTCCGGCGCGGCCCCGGTTCCTCCGTCATATCCGGAGATCAGAATCACCTGGGCCCCTGCCTTGGCAACGCCGGCGGCAACGGTTCCCACCCCCGCCTCAGACACAAGCTTTACAGAGATGCGGGCATACTTGTTGGCATTTTTCAGGTCATAGATCAGCTGAGCCAGGTCCTCAATGGAATAGATGTCGTGATGAGGCGGCGGAGAGATCAGGCTGACTCCCGGCGTGGAATGCCTGGTCTTGGCGATCCAGGGATAGACCTTTCTGGCGGGCAGATGGCCTCCCTCGCCGGGCTTGGCTCCCTGGGCCATTTTTATCTGTATCTCTTTGGCGCTGACCAGATACCGGCTGGTAACGCCAAAGCGGGCGCTGGCCACCTGTTTGATGGCGGAGCATCTGTCCACCGTACTTCCGGCAGAGTCAAGCCTCTCTTCGCTCTCTCCTCCTTCTCCGGTGTTAGACTCGCCGTGGATCATGTTCATGGCAATCGCCAGCGTCTCATGGGCCTCCTGGGAGATGGAACCGTAGGACATGGCGCCGGTTTTAAACCGCTTCACAATCTCCTCCACACTCTCCACCTCTTCGATGGGGACTCCCTTCTCCGGGAACGCAAAATCCATCAGAGAACGCAGGTTTCCGTTTCTCTCCTCATCCACCATGCGGGTATATTCCTTAAACATGCCGTAGTCCCCCATGCGGGTGGATTTCTGCAGCATATGGATGGTGGCGGGGTTGTAGCGGTGCTCTTCTCCTCCCTTTCTCATTTTGTGTTTGCCCAGGCTGTCCAGGGTCAGATCCACCGCCCTTCCCAGCGGATCAAAGGCTTTTGAGTGAAGGGCGTCCACATTTGCGGCAATATCCTCCAGGGTAATGCCCCCTACCCGGCTGACGGTTCCCGCGAAATACCGGTCCACCACCTCCCGGGAAATACCGATGGCCTCAAAAATTTTGGAACCCTGGTAGGACTGGATGGTGGATATGCCCATCTTGGAGGCAATCTTAACAATGCCGTGGAGCACTGCCTGATTATAGTCGCTGACCGCCGCGTAATAATCCTTGTCCAGCAGTTTCTCCTCGATCAGCTCCCGGATCGTCTCCAGCGCCAGATAGGGATTTACCGCGCAGGCGCCGTATCCCAGAAGGGCGGCAAAATGATGCACTTCCCTGGGCTCTCCCGATTCCAGAATCAGAGAAAGGGACGTCTGCTTTTTGGTATCCACCAGATGCTGGTGCACGGCGGACACCGCAAGGAGAGACGGAATCGGCATATGATTCTCATCCACGCCCCGGTCTGAGAGAATCAGAATATTCGCCCCATCCTTGTAAGCCTTATCCACCTCTACGAAAAGGCGGTCGATGGCTCTTTCCAGCTTGGTGCTCTTATAATAAGTGATAGAAACCTCCGCCACCTTGAAGCCCTTCTTCTTCATATTTTTTATTTTCAGAAGGTCCGTATTGGTCAGAATGGGATTGTTGATCTTTAGCACCTGGCAGTTCTCCGGCGTCTCCTCCAGCAGGTTTCCGTCTTTTCCCACGTATACGGTGGTGCTGGTTACAATTTCCTCCCGGATGGCGTCGATGGGAGGATTGGTCACCTGGGCGAAAAGCTGTTTGAAGTAGTCAAAGAGAGGGCGATTCTTTTGGGAGAGCACTGCCAGGGGCGTGTCCACGCCCATGGCGGCAATGCCCTCGCTGCCGTTTAAGGCCATCTCATAAATGGACTTTCTGTACTCTTCATAGGTATAGCCGAAAGCCTTCTGCAGCCTTCTTCTCTGCTGCGGCGTATATTCCTCCACCCGCTTATTGGGGATTTTCAGATCCTGCAGCCGCACCAGGCTGCTGTCCAGCCATTCCCCGTAGGGCTGGGCCTCTGCGTAGGTTTCCTTTATCTCGGCGTCGCTTAAGATCCGGCCTTTCACGGTATCCACCAGGAGCATTTTGCCGGGGTGAATCCTTTCCTTCCGGACGATTTCCTCTTCCGGCACAGCAAGGACCCCTACCTCGGAGGCCAGAATCACATCCCCGTTTTTCAGCACATAGTAGCGGGAAGGGCGAAGGCCGTTCCGGTCCAGAACCGCCCCCAGCAGGTCGCCGTCGGAAAATACAATAGAAGCCGGGCCGTCCCAGGGCTCCATCATGGTAGCGTAATACTGATAGAAATCCCGGATTTCCTGGGAGAGGGTCTGATTATTGGACCAGGGCTCCGGAATCGTAATCATCACAGCCAGGGGAAGATCCATGCCGCTCATCACCAGAAATTCCAGGGTGTTGTCCAGCATGGCGGAATCCGATCCCTGCCGGTCGACCACCGGCAGGATCTTATGCAGCTGATCCTTCAGATGGGGCGACTCCATATTTTCCTCCCGGGCCAGCATTTTATCCGCATTTCCCCGGATGGTATTGATTTCCCCGTTGTGCACGATGAAACGATTGGGATGAGCCCTCTCCCAGCTGGGATTGGTGTTGGTGCTGAAGCGGGAGTGAACGGTGGCGATGGCAGACTCATAGTCCGGATCCTGCAGATCCGCAAAGAAAGTCCGAAGCTGCCCTACCAGAAACATTCCTTTATATACAATGGTCCGGCTGGACATGGATACCACATAGGTATTGTCGTTGCTCTGCTCAAACACTCTCCGGGCAATGTACAGCTTCCGGTCAAAATCCAGCCCCTTTTTTGTCTCATCCGGCTTTCTGATAAAAGCCTGGACAATGCAGGGCATACATTCTCTGGCTTTATGGCCCAGCACTTCCGGGAATACCGGCACCTCCCGGAAGCCCAGAAGCTCCAGGCCTTCCTTTTCCACAATAATTTCAAACATCTTTTTTGCCTGGTTTCTCTTTCTCTCATCCTGGGGGAAGAATAGCTGGGCGATGCCGTATTCCCGCTCCCCTCCCAGGAGAATCCCCTCTTTTTTGCAGACCTTGGAAAAGAATTTATGGGAAATCTGCAGCAGGATTCCCACTCCGTCACCGGTTTTTCCCTCCGCGTCTTTTCCGGCCCTGTGCTCCAGGTTTTCTACAATATGAAGGGCTCTCTCCACCGTCAGGTGGCTTTTGATGCCCCTGCTGTTTACCACAGCTCCTATCCCGCAGTTATCATGTTCAAAAACCGGACTGTACAGTCCCTGCTGTTGCTCTCTCATGTTTTTTCCCTCCTGCCAGAATGCAAAAAGCGTCAGAATCTCCTTACGGATTCTGACGCCTTCGTCACAGTTTTTTTATGGTTTTCTGTTTACTATACCTGATTTTTCTCTGTTTGTAAATCCCTGTTTTAAAATTTTGTGTTTTTTTCGATTTTTTCAAAAAAAGGATTGACAACTTCTTTTTCCTGAGTATATACTACAGACCATAAAGCAAAGGCGCTTTGGATGATCTGTCCAGGGCGCTTTTTCTGTTTTTATCGGAAAAAGGAGGAGCAGATTATGAAAAAAGATATTCCCGCTTTATATGGAAGCCTGGTATTCAACGATAAGATCATGCGGAACAAGCTTCCGAAAGATGTTTACAAAGCGCTGCGGAAAACCATTGAGAACGGTACCCATCTGGAACTGGAGGTGGCCAACTCTGTGGCGGTGGCCATGAAAGAGTGGGCGGTGGAAAACGGGGCAACCCATTTCACCCACTGGTTTCAGCCTATGACCGGCTTTACCGCCGAAAAACACGACAGCTTTATTTCCACCACTTCCAACGGGGAGGTCATCATGGACTTTTCCGGAAAGGAACTGGTAAAGGGTGAACCGGACGCTTCCAGTTTTCCTTCCGGAGGGCTGCGGGCAACCTTTGAGGCCAGAGGCTATACTGCCTGGGATCCCACCTCTCCCGCCTTTATCAAAGACGGGACCCTGTATATTCCCACAGCCTTCTGCTCCTACGGCGGCGAGGCCCTGGACAAAAAAACACCTCTTCTGCGCTCCATGGAAGCTCTGAGCAGCGAGGCGGTAAAAATCCTCCATATCCTGGGGAATACGGCTGTGACCCATGTGTCCACCACCATCGGACCGGAACAGGAGTATTTTCTGATTGATAAAGAGCTGTACCGGCAGCGCCGGGATCTGGTATTCTGCGGCAGAACCCTGTTGGGCGCCCCCGCTCCCAGGGGACAGGAAATGGAGGACCATTATTTCGGCGCCTTAAAGCCCCGGGTAGCCGCCTATATGCACGATCTTGACGAAGAGCTCTGGAAGCTGGGAATCCCCGCCAAGACAAAGCATAATGAAGTAGCACCGTCCCAGCACGAGCTGGCTCCCATCTTTGATACGGCCAACGTGGCGGTGGATCACAACCAGCTTACCATGGAAATCATGAAAAAGGTGGCGGATAAGCACGGCCTGACCTGCCTCCTCCATGAAAAGCCTTTTGAGGGAATCAACGGCAGCGGCAAGCACAACAACTGGTCCATCTCCACAAATACCGGCGAGAACCTGCTGGATCCGGGCAGCACCCCCGCCCAGAATATTCAATTTCTGGTATTCCTGATGGCGGTTATCAAAGCGGTGGATGAATACGCGGATCTGATGCGCATTTCCGCCTCCAGCGCCGGCAACGACCACCGGCTGGGAGGAAACGAGGCGCCGCCCGCCATTGTGTCCATCTTCCTGGGGGATGAACTGACAGCCGTCTTAAAGTCCATCGAAGAGGATACCTATTTCGGCGAGCACCAGAATGTGCAGCTGGAAACCGGCGCCCATGTGCTGCCCCATTTTGTGAAGGACAACACGGACCGGAACCGGACCTCGCCCTTTGCCTTTACCGGCAATAAATTTGAATTCCGTATGCTGGGCTCCTCCGCCTCCGTGGCGACTCCCAACATTATCCTGAATACCGCCGTGGCGGAAGCTCTCTCCCAGTTTGCCAAGGAGCTGGAGGGAACCGCGCCGGAGGAGATGGAGCACGCGGTTCACGAACTGATCAAGCGGGCCGTAAAAAAACATAAGAAAGTTATTTTCAACGGAAACGGCTACACAGAGGAATGGATTGAGGAAGCCAAAAAGAGAGGCCTGTACAATCTGGTTTCCACTCCCGACTGCCTGCCTCAGTTCATTGCGGATAAGAATGTGGAGCTTTTTACCAAACACCATATTTTTACAAAGGAAGAAATCTTCTCCCGCTATGAAATTCTTCTGGAAAACTATGTGAAAACCATCAGCATCGAGGCCAAAACCATGAAAGAGATGCTTGCCAAGGATTTTCTGCCCGCAGTGGAGCGCTATGCCGCCGCCGTCTCGGACAATATGCGGTCCATGAAAGCCCTGGCGCCCTCTGTTCCCACCGCTTCCGCGGCCAGTCTGGTTGCGTTTCTCGGCGAAGCCTATGAAAAAATCTCCTCTTCCCTGGATGTACTGGAGAAAGAGATTCAGGAGACGGATAAAAAAACGTCCATGCAGGAGGCCGCAGACTACTGCCATAACACGCTTCTGGCTTCCATGGAAGAGCTGCGGAAAACCGCGGATGAGGCAGAGGCAAAAATACCGGATGAGGAGCTTCCCTATCCTACCTATGACGCTCTTCTTTTCTCTGTTTAAAGGCAAGGTGTCAAGAGATGGAACAGAATGGCTACTGCAAAATCAAAGAGGCCTGCGGCGTTTTCGGCATTTATGATTTTTCCGGAAACGACGCGGCGCCCTCTGTCTACTATGGACTCTCCGCCCTCCAGCACAGAGGGCAGGAGTCCTGCGGCATCGCCGTCAGCGATACCGCGGGGCCAAGAGGAAATATAAACTTCCATAAGGGCATGGGACTGGTGAGTGAGGTATTTAAAGAAGAAAGCCTGCGCGCCCTCCATGGCAACCTGGGGATCGGTCATGTGCGGTATTCCACCACGGGAGCCGCCGAGCTGTCCAATGCCCAGCCTCTTGTCCTCAGCTATATCAAAGGAACGCTGGCGCTGGCCCACAACGGAAATCTGGTAAATGCCGATGCTCTCCGGGACCGTCTGGCAAAAACCGGCGCAATTTTTCATACCACTACCGATTCAGAAGTCATCGCCCACTGTATTGTAAGAGAACGGCTGCACTCCGAAACGGTAGAGGAAGCGGTTCAAAAAGCCGCCGGTATGATCCGGGGCTCCTACGCCCTGGTCATCGCCAGTCCCCGAAAGCTCATCGGCGTCCGGGATCCTCTGGGGCTGAAGCCTCTGTGCCTTGGCAGGCGGGACAATGCCTATCTCCTGGCCTCGGAAAGCTGCGCCCTCCAGAGCGCAGGCGCCGAATTTGTCCGGGATATACTTCCCGGGGAAATCGTGACCATTACCCGGGAGGGAGTTTCTTCCGACTGTACTCTCTGCCAGGAAAAAAAAGCCCACTGTATTTTTGAATATATTTATTTCGCAAGGCTGGACAGCACCCTGGACGGTGTGGATATTTATGACGCCCGTCTGCGGGCCGGCGCCGCCCTTGCCCGGTCTTATCCGGCAGACGCGGATCTGGTCTGCGGCGTTCCGGACTCAGGGATACCGGCGGCTCTGGGATACGCCAGAGCTTCCGGTATTCCCTTCGGCTCCGCCTTTTATAAAAACAGCTACGTGGGAAGAACCTTTATCAAACCCACCCAGGAAGAGCGGGTCAGCAGCGTCAGGATGAAGCTGTCCGTACTGAAGTCTGCCGTAGCGGGAAAACGCCTGGTGCTGGTGGATGATTCTATTGTGAGAGGCACCACCATCGCCCGGCTGATCCATATGCTGAAGGAAGCCGGCGCCCGCAGTGTACATGTGCGCATCAGCTCTCCCCCTTTTCTTTATCCCTGCTATTTCGGGACCGATGTTCCCTCCCATCAGCAGCTGATCGCCTCCTCCCATTCCGCGGAGGAAATCCGGGCCATAACCGGCGCCGATTCCCTGGCTTATATGAAACTGGAGGATCTCACCTATATGGCGGACGGGCTTCCCCTGTGCCGGGCATGCTTTGACGGACAGTATCCCATGGAAGTTCCAAAATAAAACTGCCGAAAGAAGGATACAGCTTATGTGTACAATTATGTGTTACTGCTCTGCCGAAGCAGATTATGATCTTTTTCTTCAGGGTCTTTCCCGGACAGTCTCCCGGGGACCGGACGCCTCCCGGGTTATCCGGACAAAAAACGGACTTATGGGTTTTCAGCGTCTTTCCATCATGGGGCTGACGGAGGAAGGTATGCAGCCCTTCTCCCTGCACGGGAACTATCTTGTCTGCAACGGGGAAATCTACGGTTTCCGCCCTGTCAGAGAAAAACTGATCCGAAAAGGCTATACGTTTTGCAGCGACAGCGACTGTGAGATCCTTCTGCCTCTTTACGAAGAACTGGGAACGGAAATGTTCGGGACGCTGGACGCGGAGTTTGCCCTTGTGCTGTATGACGCCGCCTCCGGCTCCTACATCGCCGCCAGAGATCCCATTGGCATCCGCCCTCTGTTCTACGGCTATGACCGGAAGGGAAACATTCTGTTTGCCAGCGAAGCCAAAAACCTGACCGGCCTGACCGAAAGCATCTGTTCTTTCCCGCCCGGCCATTACTATAAAGACGGAAAATTTATCTGCTACCGGGATATAACCGAAACGACAGAGATTCATGCCGACAGTCTGGATGTTCTCTGCCGGAATATACGGGAAAAGCTGATGGCGGGCGTTAAAAAACGCCTGGATTCCGACGCTCCCATGGGCTTTTTGTTAAGCGGCGGCCTGGATTCTTCGCTGGTCTGCGCCATCGCCGCTTCCGCGCTGGACAAACCCATCCGCACCTTCGCCATCGGCATGGAAAAGGATGCCATCGACCTGAAATATGCCAAGGAAACAGCCGACTATATAGGAAGCTGTCATACGGAAATTCTGATGACCAGAGAGCAGGTTATAAAGGCTCTCCCTGAAGTGATCCGGGCGCTGGCTACCTATGACATTACCACCATACGGGCTTCCATGGGAATGTACCTTCTCTGCAAGGCCATCCATGAAACTACCGACGTGCGGGTCCTGCTGACCGGGGAAGTCTCCGACGAGCTTTTCGGATACAAATATACGGATTTTGCCCCCTCGCCGGAAGAATTTCAGAAGGAGGCCGTCAAGCGGGTAAAGGAGCTGTATATGTACGACGTGCTGCGGGCGGACCGGTGCATCAGCGTCCATTCCATGGAAGCCAGAGTTCCCTTCGGCGACCTGGACTTTGTCTCCTATGTGATGTCCATAGATCCGGCAATCAAAATGAATACCTACGGCAAGGGAAAATATCTGCTGCGCCGTGCCTTTGAACAGGATCATCTTCTTCCTGCCTCTATCCTTATGCGGGAAAAAGCGGCCTTCTCCGACGCGGTAGGCCATTCCATGGTAGACGACCTGAAAGAATATGCGGAATCGGTCTATACCGATGAAGAGTTCGTAAAAAAAGCGGCCGGATACAGCCATGCCGCCCCCTTTACCAAAGAGTCTCTTCTCTACCGGGAAATCTTTGAATCCTTTTATCCCGGCCAGTCCCATATGGTGAAAGATTTCTGGATGCCAAACAAAAACTGGGAGGGCTGCAATGTGACGGATCCCTCTGCCAGAGTTCTGTCAAACTACGGGGCCAGCGGGATCTGATAAAATTTTCCCGTCATAAAAGAGGATGCTGCTTCCTCATGAATTTCATGATTTTGCAGCATCCTCATTCTATTGAACGTGGGGGAACGCTATGAAAAAGCGTTTATGCCCCCGTTCTTTTTATGCAGTCTCTCAGTTCTCCGTTTCGGCAATCGCGGCCTGCGCGGCAGCCAGGCGGGCAATGGGTACCCGGAAGGGTGAGCAGGACACATAGTCCAGGCCGATCTTATGGCAGTACTCCACAGAAGCGGGATCTCCGCCGTGCTCGCCGCAGATGCCAAGGTGCAGATGCGGGTTCACGCTCTTGCCCAGCTTGATGGCCATCTCCATCAGCTTTCCTACGCCGTTCTGATCCAGCTTGGCGAAGGGATCGTTTTCAAAAATCTTGGCATCGTAGTAAGCGTTCAGGAACTTGCCGGCATCGTCACGGGAGAAGCCGTAGGTCATCTGGGTCAGGTCGTTGGTTCCGAAGCAGAAGAAGTCCGCGTCTTTCGCGATCTCATCTGCCGTCAGAGCCGCTCTGGGGATCTCGATCATGGTGCCTACCAGATATTTCAGATCCGCGCCTGCCGCCGCGATCTCAGCGTCCGCCGTCTTTGTCACGGTCTTTTTCACATATTCCAGCTCTTTGTTGTCCCCAACCAGCGGGATCATAATCTCGGGAACCAGGTTCCAGTCCGGATGAGCCTTCTTCACATTGATAGCGGCACGGATCACTGCCTTGGTCTGCATGGCGGCAATCTCCGGATATGTCACAGCCAGACGGCAGCCTCTGTGTCCCATCATGGGGTTGAACTCATGAAGGGAATCAATGATCGCCTTAATGGTATTCACGGATTTGTGCTGGGCGCTGGCCAGTTTTTCGATATCTTCTTCCTCGGTGGGAACGAACTCATGGAGAGGCGGATCCAGGAAACGGATGGTTACAGGATTGCCCTCCAGAGCCTCGTACAGTTTCTCAAAATCGCTCTGCTGCTCCGGCAGGATCTTTTCCAGAGCCGCTTCTCTCTCCTCCGCTGTCTCAGAGCAGATCATCTCACGGAACGCGTCAATCCGGTTCCCCTCAAAGAACATATGCTCGGTACGGCAAAGGCCGATGCCCTCTGCTCCCAGCTCTCTGGCTTTTCTCGCGTCATGAGGCGTATCCGCGTTTGTCCGAACCTGGAGTCTGCGGTACTTGTCCGCCCATCCCATAATCCGTCCGAACTCGCCTTCGATGGCGGCATCCACGGTGGGAATTACGCCGTCATAAATACAGCCGGTGGAACCGTCCAGGGAAATCCAGTCTCCCTCGTGGTATTCCTTTCCTGCCAGGGTAAATCTCTTGTTGGCCTCATCCATGGTAATATCGCCGCAGCCGGATACACAGCAGGCGCCCATTCCACGGGCCACCACAGCCGCATGGCTGGTCATGCCGCCCCGGACGGTCAGGATACCCTGGGCGCTCTTCATACCCTCAATATCCTCCGGAGAGGTTTCCAGACGAACCAGAATCACCTTCTCGCCTCTGGCGTTCCAGGCCTTGGCATCCTCGGCGGAGAACACGATCCGTCCGCAGGCTGCTCCCGGAGAAGCTCCCAGAGCTCTGGCTGCCGGCGTGGCCGCCTTCAGGGCCGCCGCGTCAAACTGGGGATGCAGCAGGCTGTCCAGGTTTCTGGGATCGATCATGGCAACCGCCTCTTTTTCTGTTCTCATGCCCTCGTCCACCAGATCGCAGGCAATCTTTAAAGCCGCCTTAGCGGTTCTCTTTCCGTTTCTGGTCTGCAGCATATACAGCTTGCCGTTCTCCACCGTAAACTCCATATCCTGCATATCTCTGTAGTGGGTCTCCAGAATTCTGCAAACTTCTTTAAACTGGGCAAAAGCTTCCGGGAATTTGTCTTTCATCTCGGAAATGTGCATGGGCGTACGCACGCCTGCCACCACATCTTCGCCCTGAGCATTGGTCAGGAACTCGCCGAACAGGCCGTTCTCGCCGGTGGCCGGGTCTCTGGTAAAGGCAACGCCGGTACCGCAGTCATCCCCCATATTTCCGAAGGCCATCATCTGTACGTTTACAGCGGTGCCCCAGGAATAGGGAATATCATTGTCACGGCGGTATACGTTGGCTCTGGGGTTATCCCAGGAACGGAATACGGCCTTGATGGCCTCCATCAGCTGAATCTTGGGATCCGTGGGGAAGTCCTCTCCGATCTTTGACTTGTACTCTGCCTTGAACTGGTTGGCCAGCTCCTTCAGATCGTCCGCGTTCAGATCCACATCCTGGGTCACGCCCTTCTTCTCCTTCATCTGGTCGATGAGCACTTCAAAATATTTTTTGCCCACTTCCATTACCACATCGGAGAACATCTGGATAAATCTGCGGTAGCAGTCCCAGGCCCAGCGGGGATTTCCGGATTTGGCAGCCAGAACCTCCACCACATCTTCATTCAGTCCCAGGTTCAGAATGGTATCCATCATACCGGGCATGGAGGCCCGGGCTCCGGAACGAACGGAAACTAAAAGAGGGTTCTCCTTGTCTCCGAATTTCTTCCCGGTAACCCCCTCCAATTTGGTAATGGCTTCCATAATCTGGCCCATTATCTCATCATTAATTTTTTTCCCGTCTTCATAATACTGCGTACAGGCTTCTGTCGTGATCGTGAAACCCTGAGGAACAGGAAGACCCAGACCTGTCATTTCGGCGAGATTCGCCCCTTTGCCGCCCAACAGATTGCGCATTCCCGCATTTCCTTCTGTGAACATATAAACCCACTTTGTCATGTTGCACATTCCTCCTAAACATATTTTGTTGACCGATCAACCCGTCAGAACATGGCTGTCCAAAAAAGGGCAGGAAAAAAAGGCCTCTTTTTTAGGGGGCAGCTATCTTCTGACGAGTTAATCATACTATTATTTTATCATATTTATCCCCTCCGTCAAGAAAATTGCCAAATTAAATTGTATTTTTTTCAGTTCATTTGTGTATTAATCCGTTATTTTTTCAGTACGCCTCCTATTTCATTTATTTTTTGAGCACTTTTCACTATGATAGTTCCTGATTTTTATATATTTTTACATCCTGCAGGCAGATATGCCCGAGTCCGTCCTTTTTGCAAAGACGCAGAAAGCCCCTGCGCATCCGGCTTCTGCGCCGTCTGTGCAGGGGCTTTCTGTAACCTATTAAGCTGCTGCTTTTTCTTTATTTCGCAACCACTTTCTTCAGATGCACGAATCTGGGCAGAGAGTTCTCTTTCTTCATCTGGATCTCGCCCTGGATCAGGGGCAGCGCGTACTTGATGAACTCATCTGTTACGTTGTTGCCTCTCTCGTTGATCCACTCTACCGGAACCTTCTTCTCGTAGTTGGCTACGGAAGACAGATCCAGCAGGTCGGCTTCGCACTTGTAGCCGTTCTCGTCACGGGTGCACTTGAAGCCTACCATCTTGTCGGTTACGCCAGCGATGGCTTCCTTTACGGCAGTCTGTCCTGCCATGAAGGACTCGTCGGAGTCGGTCTGGGAAGCGCAGTGCTCCGCACATCTCTGCAGCAGAGACAGCTCGATGGGACGAACCTTCACGCCGGGGATGGCGTTCTTCACCACATCTGCCAGCTTGGCGGCCAGTCCGCCCAGCTGCGCATGGCCAAATCCGTCGGTAGCGGAAGTCTTGGCTTCCGATACAAAGGTGCCGTCCGCATAGTGGATACCTTCGGATACGGCAATCAGAACATTCTGGTTCTCATTCCAGATTCTCTCCACATCCTCCAGGAACTCTTCCTGGTTGAAGTCTACCTCGGGCAGGTAAATCAGATCCGGGCCATAACCGGTTACCCGTGCCAGAGAAGCGGCGCCTGCCAGCCAGCCGGCATGACGGCCCATGATCTCCACGATGGTCACCTGGCCTTTGTCATATACATGGGCATCCTGGTATACCTCTACCAGAGAGGTGGCAATGTACTTGGCAGCGGATGAAAATCCGGGGCAGTGGTCTGTTCCGAACAGGTCGTTGTCGATGGTTTTGGGAATACCCATTACGCGGCAGTCGTATCCCACTTTCTTCATATATTTGGAAATCTTGTTGCAGGTATCCATGGAGTCATTTCCGCCGTTATAGAAGAAATAACGCACGTCATACTTTTTGAAGATCTCAAGGATCTTTTTGTAATCCGTATCATCCACATCCGGATCCGCAATCTTATAACGGCAGGATCCCAGAGCGGAAGACGGAGTGTATCTCATGATGGCAAGCTCCTCCGGATCCTCCTCGTCCATCACATACAGCTTGTCGTTCAGCACGCCTACAATACCGTTGGCAGCGCCGTAAACCTTTGTAATCACGTCAGAATCAAGGCCCGCCTTGATGGCGCCGTAGCAGCTGGCGTTGATGACGGATGAAGGTCCGCCGGACTGTCCGATGATCATTGCTCCTCTTAATTCACTCATGTTCGTTCCTCCTGTTCATACATAAGTTAATAATGATTTAAAAATCAAACTTATCCGCAAAGTATGCGGGAAGTTCTTCAATTTTTACCCGTTCCTGGGCCATGGAGTCACGGTCCCGGACGGTTACCGCCCCGTCTGTTTCAGAATCAAAATCATAGGTCACGCAGAAGGGGGTTCCAATCTCATCCTGTCTTCTGTACCGTTTTCCGATATTTCCTCTGTCGTCAAACTCGCAGTTGTACTTCTTTGCCAGCATGGCGTATACCTTTTCGGCTCCCTCATTCAGCTTCTTGGAAAGGGGAAGCACGCCCACCTTCACCGGAGCCAGCGCCGGATGGAAGCGGAGCACCGTTCTCATGTCTCCTCCCTCCAGCTCTTCCTCGTCATAAGCGCTGCACAGGAAAGCCAGAACCACCCGGTCGGCTCCCAGTGAAGGCTCGATTACGTAGGGGATATATTTTTCCTTCTTCTCATCATCAAAGTAGCTCATATCCTCCCCGGATACCTTCTGGTGCTGGCTCAGGTCATAGTCCGTGCGGTCCGCAATGCCCCACAGTTCGCCCCAGCCAAAGGGGAAGAGGAATTCAATGTCGGTGGTTGCCTTGCTGTAGAAGCACAACTCTTCCGGGGCGTGGTCCCTGGCCCGCATCTCCTCGTCCTTCATGCCGAGAGATTTCAGCCAGTTGATGCAGAATTCTCTCCAATATTTAAACCACTCCAGGTCCGTTCCCGGCTGGCAGAAAAATTCCAGCTCCATCTGCTCGAACTCCCTGGTACGGAAGGTAAAGTTTCCGGGGGTAATCTCATTCCGGAAAGATTTTCCGATCTGTCCGATGCCGAAGGGCACCTTCTTTCTGGATGTCCGCTGTACGTTTTTAAAGTTCACAAAAATACCCTGGGCCGTCTCCGGTCTTAAATATACGGTATTCTTGGCGTCCTCCGTCACGCCCTGGAAGGTTTTAAACATCAGGTTAAACTGACGGATATCCGTAAAATTGTGTTTTCCGCAGGAAGGACAGGGAATATTGTGTTCCTCCACAAAATTTTTCATCTCTTCCTGTGAAAAGGCATCGATGGGCTTTTCCAGGGTGATTCCCTTTTCCTCACAGTAATCCTCAATCAGCTTGTCCGCTCTGAAGCGCTCGTGGCACTCCCGGCAGTCCATAAGAGGATCGGAAAAGCCTCCCAGATGGCCGGAAGCCACCCAGGTCTGGGGATTCATCAGGATGGCGCAGTCCACGCCTACATTGTAGGGGTTCTCCATCACAAACTTCTGCCACCAGGCTTTCTTGACGTTATTTTTCAGTTCTACGCCCAGGTTTCCATAGTCCCAGGTGTTGGCCAGACCGCCGTAGATCTCGGATCCGGGATACACGAACCCTCTGCCTTTTGCCAGCGCGACGATCTTTTCCATTGTCTTTTCCATGATCTTCCTCCTCAAACATCAAAATTCATATATAATATACAGATAGGTTTTTTCCAGATCTTCCCATGTTACCGGAGAGCTGTCCTCCTCCACGTAAACCGCCGAGGAGGGAAGCACCAGTCCCTCGGTCTGGGCAGAGGCGTCCTCCACCGGAGCCACATCCCTGGGGCCTGTGGGCGTGCCGTTTACGCTGACGTAAACTACGTCCCCCGGCACCCGCACCGCATGGGAGGTGTCCGTTACAAGGACCTGATACTCTTTGTGCCTGAGGGCCTCCTCATTGGACAGATCATCCGCCGTAACCGTGCCCTTCTCCACCTGCCTGAACTGGTTGTAAAAAAGATAGCCGTCCATCTCCGCTCCCAGCATGGAGCCGTTGTAAAAACGGACGTTATTGTATTCCGCATAGTCCTGCGCCGAAGCGTAGGTCATGGTAAGATTCACCTGATTATTTTCGATTGACAGGCTGTCGATTGTAATTACATCCCCGCCTTTGGACTGATTATATTCGCTGACAGAACTGTTGATCATACTCTCCAGTTCCTGGCTGCTGTAATAGTTCTGATCCAGCTGATCGATCACCGTCTCCGTGACCGTACCGTCCTTTTTCATCTGCAGGGCAGTCTCTGTGGGCTCCCAGGGCTTTTCCCCCAGCATCCCGCACCCGCCCAGCATCAGAGCGCATACCAGAACAGCGGCCATACCGCCGCCTTTCCCTGTTCTCATGCTTTTCCTCCTAAACTGGCATTTTCCCGTTTCCGATACAATTTCCGAAGCAATCCAATTTATTATATCCTTAAACCTGCATCTTTTCAACAAATTTTTTCCAGAATATCCAGGGACCGAAACCTCCGGTCCACATACGTTCTCCGTATTTTGTCCTGCACCCGGGCCATCTCATCCAGCACTTTCTCCTTTACCACAAAGGTAAACAGCTTCTGCAGAGGCGCCCGGATCACATACTGGAGGGCATAGCGGGTGGACTCCAGAAGCGAACTGTCATAAGCCGCATCCTGGGGGAACTCTCCGTTGATCACCATCATCCGGATTTCAAACACATACCGGACCAGCCGGTTGGGAAGCTGCTCCCTCTCCAGGGCCAGCATGGAGACGAAGAGCAGATTCAGCATCAGGGAAGCGTCCAGATTTTCCTGGCCGTAATAATCCGCAAATTCCATAAAATAGAAGCCGTAGCAGGCTCCCTCCAGATCCTCTCTGGCTTTTTCAAAGTAGTGGGATATATCGGCGGAGGCCAGCGTGTAGGCAGTCCGCCCTTCATACAGCGTAAATTTCCCAAAGCAGAAAGGGCTGGCCGCTGCCAGCAGGCCGCTCCCCTGCCGTCTGGCGCCTCTGGCAAAAGCGGTAATCTTGCCCCTCTCTTTTGTCAGCAGCACCACCCTCTTATCATAATCTCCGGAAGGCACAGAGGAAAGCACCATTCCGGTCAGCTCGATTCCCTGGCTCATGGTTCTTCCTACAGTTCCTTCTTATTGTATCCGAAATTTTTGATCATAAAATCGCTGTCCCGCCAGTCTTTTTTGACCTTCACCCACAGCTGGAGGTTCACCTTCATCTCCAGCATGTTTTCAATTTCCCTGCGGGCCTGGCTTCCAATTCTGCGAAGCATGGCGCCCCCTTTTCCGATCACAATTCCCTTATGGGAATCCCGCTCACAGATAATGGTGGCGTCGATATCCATAATCTGCCCGTCGGGCCGCTCCCGCATCCGGTCAATGGCTACCGCGATGCCATGAGGGATCTCCTCATCCAGACACCGCAGCGCCTTTTCCCGGATCAGTTCCGCCACGATCTGCCGCTGGGGCTGATCGGTTACGGTCTCTTCATCATAAAACTGGGGGCCGTAGGGAAGATACTTCAAAATAGCGTCCGTCACCGCGGTAAGGTTCTTTCCCCGCAGAGCTGACACCGGTATCATCTCAGCGAAATCGCACAGCTGCCGGTAAGCATCCAGGTACCGGGGTATGTCCTCTTTCTTTACCGTATCGATCTTATTCATCACCAGGATTACCGGAACCTTTGCCCTCTGCAGCTGGGCGGCTATATGCTGTTCCCCTTTTCCGATAAAGGTGGAGGGTTCCACCAGCCACAGGATCACGTCCACTTCGCTGAGGGTTCTCTCCGCCACTGTTACCATATACTCGCCCAGCTTGTTTTTGGCCTTGTGAATGCCGGGCGTATCCAGAAATACAATCTGTCCCTCCGGACAGGTATAGACAGTCTGTATCCTGTTTCTTGTGGTCTGAGGCTTGTTGGATGTGATGGCAATCTTCTGCCCGATGAGATGGTTCATCAGGGTGGATTTCCCCACGTTGGGCCTGCCGATCAGGGTCGCAAAGCCGGATTTAAATTTTGCATTTTCCATATTTATAATTCCTTCAGTTCTTTAAACAGATCCTTTTCTTCCCGGAGCTTTTCCTCCCCGCCCAGCGCGCATACGCAGCCTGCGTCCAGCACCGCCCGCATCAGGGGCGCCAGCGCCCGGATGTCGCTTACCGTCACCGCCAGCACCTGGTCTCTCTCTCTCTGGAGCGTCTCATAAGTCAGGCCGCACAGCCAGGCGCTTAAAGAACGGCGTCCAAGGACAGACGGAGGAAGCGGCATGTCCATATCGCTGATGGTGCCGATCACATACTTGGTCATATCCTTTTCATCCGCGGAAAAGTTCTCCACAAACTCCGGTATCCCCTCATATACCTGAACGGTTCTTCTAAGGTGAGGATCCCGGTAGGAAGAAAAGTTGGCGTCACCGTTTCTCCCGAAAGCGGCCCCGCAGCCGTATGCGCCGCCTACCACCCGGATCTGATTCCACAGATACTCATAATTCATAATCACCTTCAGGACCTTCAGAGCTCCTGTATACTCGAAGCCTGCTTTTCTGAAGTTTCCGCTCCGCACCACATACTGCACTTTGGAGGGCGTCAGGAAGCCTTCGTTTTTCACCTCCGGCTTCAGTCCCGCAAAATACCGCAGCGGCTCATCACCCGGATTTTCGCTCTCACCCAGACGGTCCTGCAGATGCCGCAGCGGAGTCCGCATCTTTTCCAGAGCCTCCCCGCTTCCCGTAAAGCTTACCAGAAGACCGCCCTTCTTCAGCACTGTTTCAAGCACATTTTTCAGTTTTTTTACCAGCATGTCCCGCTTTTCGTCAAAGTGTTTTTCCAGATCCGCCACGGTCTCATAAAATGCAATCCCGGACACACTGTCGCTGACCAGATAGGAAGGCGAGAAATAGGACATGGCTCTTACAGCCGCCGTCGTACTGCCCGCCGCATTCAGCTGGGCCGAAACCCTGGATTCCAGCTTCTTGATAATTTCCTGCAGCCGTTTTTCCTGTCCCAGGTTGGAGGAAAAGAGGATCTCTTCTATCATTCTGAAAGAGTAGCCGATTTTATCCTCCAGCGTGCGGACCTGTATCCCCAGTCCCGCCCGCACCAGGGACGAATCCTGCTCATTGGGATATACGCTGATGCCGGGGGTAATCCCTCCCGTATTCATATTGATCTCATTGTACAGTTCCCCGTATCCGTAATGCTCCGTATCCACCATCCCCAGCACATTTTTCAGGATTCCCAGGTAAGGCAGATCCGCTTCCGGAACGGAAGATGCGTCAAAGAGCAGCTGAATATAGGCAATGCCGTTGGTAGCATAATCATGGTGAAGCACGGTGACCCCGTCCCAGTTCTGCTTAACAGCCGAAAGGGGAAGCGCCGTTTTTTTCATATCTTCTCTGGCAAGCATGGGAATGGCTTCCAGCTCCTCCTTCGTGGAGGGAGTCTCCTGGAAAACCCGCAGTTTCCTGGTTTTTTCCACTAGCTCCGCCACCTGTTCCTCTGTAAGAGAAGCCTTATAGCGGGCCAGCTTTTCTTTCGTCTCCTGCTCCATCCTGGCTGTCAGGCCTTTCTCCGGCTCCACCGTCACAAACGATACGTGGGGATTGTCCAGAAGGTATGTGCGGATCAGTTTTTCATAGTAACCGGTTCCGATCTGCTCCTTCAGAAATTCATAGTCGTCCAGCTGAAGCAGGTAGTCAAACGGTTTCCCGTCGTCATAAAGCCAGCTGTCAAACACATCCAGACCGTACATAAGCCCTCTGGGATAAGAGCCATAATCTGCTTCCCTGAATTTAAATTCCATGATATTCACAGCGGCACGGATCGCTTTTTCATCCACCCCTGCCCGGGCAATCTTTTCCAGTTCCCCTCTCACGGTCTCCAGGAACCGTTCCTTATCAGAGCCATTGGCATTTTTGGCAATAATGGAAAATACGGGCTGAAAAATTCCGCTGTCATAAGAACTCATAATGTCCTTGCCGATGCCGGCATCCAGCAGCGCCTGCTTTAAGGGTGCTCCCGGCGCTTCCAGCAGCGCGTACTCCAGCACGGCGAAAGCGTTTGCCAGACGGCTGTCCAGGCTGGTTCCCACCGCCGCGTTATAAGACAGGTAGGTATTGTCCTCCATGGTATCTCCGGCGGCAATGGAATATTTCCGCTCCACCCGGGCCATGGCCTCAAACGGTTTCTGCAGCGCAATGGCAGAATCCACCTCTTTTTTCTCAAAACAGCTCAGATACTCCCGATCCATCCAGTTCAGCCGTTCTTCAAAATCCATTTTCCCATACAGGTAAATATAGCTGTTGGACGGATGGTAATATTTCCGGTGAAAATCCAGGAAGGCCTCATAGGTCAGATCCGGAATGTACTCGGGATCTCCGCCGGACTCCCAGTGATAGGTATTATCCGGAAACAGGGAATTTAAAATCTCCCGCTCCAGCACATCCTCCGGCGAGGAAAATACCCCTTTCATCTCATTATAAACCACACCGTTGTACACCAGCTCGTCCCCGGCATTCTCCAGCTGATAGCTCCAGCCCTCCTGACGGAAGATCTCTTCTTTCTTATATATATTGGGGAAGAATACCGCATCCAGATACACATCCATCAGATTGGCAAAATCCGCATCGTTGCAGCTGGCCACCGGGAACATGGTCTTATCCGGGTAGGTCATGGCGTTGAGGAATGTGTTCATGGATCCCTTCGCCAGCTCCACAAAAGGGTCCTTGGAGGGAAACTTTCTGCTGCCGCACAGCACGGTGTGTTCAATGATGTGGGCCACGCCTGTACTGTCTGTGGGGGTTGTGCGGAATGCAATGTTAAAGACCTTGTTCTCATCCTGGTTCTCCAGCACCATCACTCTGGCGCCGCTTTTCTTATGCCGCAGCAGATAGCCTTCCGACTGTATATCCGGAATATCCTGTTGCATCACCAGCTCGTAAGCCGGAATATTTTTCAGATTCATGCCATCGTCTCCTTAATATATCGCTATTTTCTGTTTTGCGTTTCCGATATTATTATATTCTACTTGTTTCCCCCGATTTTATCAATACCCTGCTCCAAAAGTATTTTTCCCTCACATTTATGATAGAACGAGGGTGCTGCTTCATCATGAATTTCATGATTTCGCAGCACCCTCTCTATGCCAGCTGTTTTTCTTCTGTTATTCGATGCCGGTCTGACAGGTGGTTCCGTCTCCCGCCAGCACGTTCTCATACATCAGGTAGAAGCATGCCGCGGACCAGCTGAAGTTCTTGGTATGAAGGCCCTCGCCGGTGAGAGGATTGTAATTCTCACGGATCGGACCGTCGCCCAGAAGGCCTTCCGCATTCTGGAACATCTTCTCCACCAGTTCCTTCGCCTCAGCGTCATAGCCGTAGTTCTTCATACCCTCGATGCCGTACATGGCCTGATCCAGCCATACCGGTCCTCTCCAGTACTTGTCGGCCTCAAACATGTCGTTGTCCTTGGAGGTAACGGGAAGGGGCACGGTCAGGTTAAAGCACTCCTCATCCATCATTTTCTCCACAACCTGGTCAGCCTGTTCCTGGTCAGCAACTTTCGCCCACAGCGGCAGCCAGCCTTCACAGCCTTTTCCTCTGTTCACCAGCAGCTTCTTCTCGCTGCCGTCCTCGTTGATCTGCAGATCATAGTAGAAACCGGTCTCTTCATCATACATGTAGGTATTGATGTAGTCCCGAAGGGCGGCTGCCTCCTCTTCGTATTTCGCAGCGTCCTCTTCCAGGCCCAGTTCCTCCGCCATCGCTTTCAGGAAGCCTTTCTCGGCGTACAGATAAGAGTTCAGGTCAACAGACTCCTGGTTAATGGTATAGCCCACTACCTCACCCTCATCATTCTTTACTTCGTAAACCAGAGTTCCCACATCATCCGGTCCGTTGCCGGAAACATCAAAACGGGGCGCGTTATCCATGCCGCTCTCCCATGCCGCAGCCTCAATCACTGCCTCGGCGTCTACCATGGGATTGCCGTTTTCATCCAGCACCAGCTCGCCGTTCTCATCGTACTGGTAGTGAGAGTCGTGCACCATGCCGCCATACTCTGCCACGCCGTTTCCGTCCACGTCACGGTTGGTATACCACCAGTTATGATAGGCTACCAGCTTGGGATACATTTCCTCCAGGAATTCTGTGTCGCCGCTCTCGATATAGGCATTGTACACAGCCCAGGCCGCAAGAGGCGGTTTGGAGTTTCTCTCGTTCCAGTTTCCGCCGTCTCCTCCCCGTTCCGGTCCCTTGTTATAGAAGATACAGTCGATGATGGTGCCTGCGTCCTGGGGACGAACCTCATCATCCTCCTGAATCTGATAATCAAAGATGGAGCGGACATTTTCGATGGCTGCGTCCGGATTGTATTTTGCCATTCCCACTACCTGTTTCCAGGAGTCCCAGGCCCACAGTCCGATGAACCACATATAGGACATGGAGGGAACTACTCCGCCGTGAAGCAGATCGCCTGCGGCGCTCTTGTAGTTGGTCATCATGGTCTCGATGGCTTTCACGGCAGCCTTCTTGTACTGTTTCCCAACCTGCGTATCTTCCTTCTCAATAGTCGCCAGATACCCGTTCCAGCGGTCTGCGTTTTCCTGGAAGCAGGTTTCTCCGTTCGCCAGCATATCCGCTGCCAGGGCCTTTTCTTCCTCCGCTTCTTCCGCTGTGAAGGTATAGCTCTCTGCGGACCAGGTGGTGAAAGCGGCTCCCGCGTCCAGGGCAACCGGATCCACCGCGGTGGTCACATACGTATCGCCGCCTGCGGTGGTCTCCACCGGAATGTCGTGGCGGACATTAAACTTCACTTCATCTGTCATCAGATAGCTCCAGGTAGAACGAACCTCCCGGAAATTCACCTGTACGCCGTCCTCCGTAGACTCCAGGCTGTTCTCCATCAGGGTGTACTCATCTCCATAGTTGGAGTACATATCTCCTTTCCATCTCAAGGTCAGCTCCATGGGCTCTTCCGTCTTGTTGGTAATCTCTGTGCGGACCAGGGCGGTTCTGTCACTGCCGAAAATCAGCCGCAGGTCTACCGTCAGATCGTCAAACTCATAGGTCTGAACCAGCATACCCGGATAGTAAGTCCCCGTTCCTTCCGCGTTATCATAAGAATAGATGTTTCCCTCCGCATCCGCGATCTCCAGTCTGGAGAAAGCTCCGGAGAGGTTCACCGGATATTCCTCCGCTATAATCACAGGGCCCGCAAAACCTCCCTGCAGCTGCGCGGCGTCCGCGTCAGCCAGATAATAGCCGTGCCATGCGCCCATGTCGGAAAAATTGTTGTACTCATTGGTGTCATAGTAGCCGTACAAATTTTCCTTGGGGTCCGCGGTCACATCCAGCACATTGCCGTACTCCATCCTCAGATCTGCAGCTGTTCCCTCAGCCAGCGCTCCCGATGCCATAGAAAGGGTCATGGCAGCGCAGCAGGTCAGCGCGCAGATTCTTTTCTGCATCCCATTCATACTTTTTCCTCCTTGCCTCATGTTTTTGTGCGATTTTTCCAAAAAATCGGGCGTTTTCCCGCTTTGGTCAGTGCAGATATGCTAACATTTTTCCGCATTTCCGTCAACCGCTTTTGTATTTTTTCTTTAAATTTGTCTTTTTTCATAATACCCGCCGCATTCTGCGCACAGCTGTGTGCCATGAAAACACAAAAGCCGTGCAGCCATGTGCAATATGCACAAAGCTGCACGGCCCTATCTTTACATCCGTCCTGCGCGGCCGGCAGTCATCTGCCCCTTCCCCGTCTTTTCTGTGCCGCCGCCCTTTTCCGCTTCCCGTAAATCCAGAAACAGAACAGGCCTCCCAGCACAATCAGCAGCAAAATCAGCAGCGCGCAGTGCAGGAAATAGGCGTCCGGCAAAATCAGAATCACCGGATCCGTTCTGGAATCAAACAGCCAGTAATCATTCCTGAAAAAAATGCGGTGAAAAACCACAAAAAACCGCTCCCAGCTTACAGCCGCCAGCGCTCCCAGCAGCAGCGGAATGGCAAATGTCAGAATCCCCGCTATTTTCAGATATCCCAGTCTGCGGCTTCTGGCATGGCGGATTATGCCGATCAGGGACGCAATCCCGCTTCCCATGCACAGATACTGCACCGCCGTAAAAATCTGTTTTACTTCCCGGAAGTGGATCCGCCCCGTCTCAGACATAAACAGGGTGGGAAACTTCAGATCCCCGTGAAACCAGAACTGATTATACTGAATCAGGGCGTCATAGTTGGCCCGGATCTCCTTCACCGTCATTCCGGATTTTTCTTCCAGTCCCAGGATGGTGATATCGATATAGTAAAGCCATTTAAAATTCAGAACCAGCACCACGGCCGCAGTAAAAATAAAAAGGGTCAGAACCAGGGCCAGCAGAATGTTTCCCTGCTTTCTCTCCCTCGGCAGTCTTTTCCTTTCCGCCATCCTTCTCCTCCTTTTCCGACTTTTATTTCCTTTTTATTCTACTTGCTTCCGCCCTTTAAGTCAACCTTGGGGGACCGTCCGGCAGGTTCTGTCAGCAGAATACCACGATTCGTTCCGGCGTGGTCTGGGGCGGTATGCTGCGTGTCGCCGCCGTATAATACACCAGGAGAATGTGGTCTCCCACACTGCAGCTGTAGCTTTGCCCGTTTAATGTGCGGATTACCGTATTTCTTCCCACATTCAGCTGCAGATCTCCATTCTGGGACAGAAGATTTTCATCAAAATAAGCCAGCATGATCTGCTGGTTTCTTCCTACGGACGTCACGGCTGCCGCCTGATACCGGGGCGGAAAAATCAGCGGCACAGCCACCGTACTGTCATAAAACGCCGCTACCCGCATACCGGCCCGCAGCTGCCGGTTTTCCAGCACTGCCGTGTCCGTATCCACAATAAAATTTACAATGCCGCCGGCTGTATGAAGGGTCAGCATCTGACTGCAGCAGTCTTCCCCTCGCTCCACATTTACGATCACGCCTGTCACCGGCACAAGATTCAGATAGTCCATAAAAACGCCTTTTTATTTACGGTATGATGTTTTCATGGAGAATGTGAAAAGAGGACGCAGCCCAACCATGAAACCCATGGTTTTGCCGCATCCTCTTTTCTGTTATATTGCTGTCATTTCAGCCTGGATTACTTTTCCTCTCCGCCGTATACGCTGATCAGCTTGTTCAGGTACTCGTATCTCTCCTTGTTGTAAGCAGCGTTCTTTGCGAACAGCTTCTCCGCTCTCTCCGGATTAGCACGCTTCAGGGAGTTGTAACGCACCTCGCCATCCAGGAATTCCATCAGATCTCCGGTAGGAGCCTTGGAGTCCAGAATGAATGCGGGCTTGCCCTCTTCCTTCAGCGCCGGGTTGAAGCGGAAGCAGTGCCAGTAACCAGCCTCTACAGCCAGCTGCTCCTCAGTCTGAGCCTTGGACATACCCTTCTTGATACCGTGGTTGATACAGGGAGCGTAAGCGATGATCAGGGACGGTCCCGGATATGCCTCAGCCTCTGCGATTGCCTTCACGGTCTGATTGTAGTCAGCGCCCATAGCGATCTGAGCCACATATACATAGCCGTAGCTCATGGCAATGCTTGCCATATCTTTCTTCTTCACTTCCTTGCCGCCTGCAGCGAACTGTGCCACGGCACCGGGCTGGGTGGACTTGGAAGCCTGTCCGCCGGTATTGGAATAAACCTCGGTATCGAATACCATGATGTTTACATCCTGACCGGAAGCCAGTACATGGTCAACACCGCCGAAACCGATATCGTAGGCCCATCCGTCACCGCCGAAGATCCACTGGGACTTCTTGGACAGATAGTTCTTATTCTTCAGGATCTCTTTCGCCTCATCGCATCCGCAGGCTTCCAGAGCGGCAATCAGCTTATCGGTAGCCGCGCCGTTGGTAGCGCCTACACCGTAGGTATCCAGCCATTCCTGACCGGCAGCCTTCACATCCGCATTGGATCCGCTCTCAACCAGAGCCTCAACCTTTGCTTTCAGACCTGCACGGATGGCATTCTGAGCCAGCAGCATACCGTAACCGAACTCAGCATTATCCTCAAACAGAGAGTTGGACCATGCCGGGCCCTGTCCCTTCTCGTTCACCGTGTAAGGTGTGGAGGGTGAGGAGTTGCCCCAGATAGAGGAGCATCCGGTTGCGTTTGCGATATACATTCTGTCACCAAACAGCTGGGTGATCAGTTTTGCGTAAGGAGTCTCTCCACATCCGGCACATGCGCCTGAGAACTCAAGCAGCGGCTGTTTGAACTGAGATCCCTTAACGGTGTTCTCTTTGAATTTCTCAATCACATCGGCCTTGGCGGGCAGCTCTACCGCATAATCAAATGCAGCCTGGCAGCCGGCATTGGCTTCCATGTTCTCCATAGCCAGAGCCTTGGCGCCCTTCTTGCCCGGGCATACGTTCGCACAGGAACCGCATCCGGTACAGTCGAGAGCGGAAACAACCAGGGCGAATTTGTAGCCTGCCATACCGGTCATGGGCAGAGTCTTGGTTCCTTCAGGTGCTGCCGCAGCCTCTTCCTCTGTCATGGCGATAGGACGGATAACCGCGTGGGGGCATACATAGGAACATCTGTTACACTGGATACAGTTCTCCGGATTCCATACCGGGATATCCACTGCAATACCGCGCTTCTCATAAGCAGCGGAACCGGAAGGCGTAGTGCCGTCCACATAGTCCTTGAATGCGGATACGGGAAGGGAGTTGCCCTCCTGCGCATTGATCTTGCTCTGTACGTTATTTACGAAATCTCTTACATCCTGACGTCCCTTATCGGCAACCTTGAAGTCCAGTCCCTCATCCTGCGCGTTTGCCCAGCTCTCGGGGATCTGAATCTCAACGACCTGCTTGGCGCCTGCATCGATGGCATCGTAGTTCATCTGAACGATCTTGTCACCCTTACGGCCGTAGGTAGCCTTTGCGGCAGCCTTCATCAGCTCGATGGCATGCTCCTCAGGAATAATGTCAGCCAGTTTGAAGAACGCGGACTGAAGAACGGTGTTGATACGTCCGCCCAGACCGATCTCCTTACCGATCTTAATACCGTCGATCACATAGAATTTAATCTTGTGGTCATACATAAACTTCTTCACCTGTCCGGGCAGATGGCGCTCGATGCCTTCCATATCCCAGGGACAGTTCAGCAGGAATGTACCGCCGTCAACCAGCTCCTGCACCATGTTGTACTTGCGCACATAGGCCGGATTATGGCATGCCACAAAGTTGGCCTGGTGAATCAGGTAGGTGGACTTGATGGGCTTCTTACCGAAGCGCAGGTGGGACATGGTCACACCGCCGGATTTCTTGGAGTCATAATCAAAGTATGCCTGGGCATACATATCCGTATTGTCGCCGATGATCTTGATGGAGTTCTTGTTGGCACCTACCGTACCGTCGGCACCCAGACCCCAGAACTTACAGTTGATGGTTCCTTCCGGTGTGGTTACCAGCGGAGCGCCCAGCTCCAGAGACAGATGCGTCACATCATCTTCAATACCGATGGTGAATTTCTGCTTCTCTGTGTTGTTATATACCGCAACGATCTGTGCCGGTGTGGTATCCTTGGATCCCAGTCCGTAACGTCCGGTGAAGATGGGAACCGCATCGAACTTGGTGCCCTTCAGAGCTGCCACAACGTCCAGATACAGAGGCTCGCCCATAGCTCCGGGCTCTTTCGTTCTGTCAAGTACAGAAATCTGCTTTACAGTATCGGGGATAGCGTTCACCAGAGCTTCCGCACAGAACGGTCTGTACAGACGAACCTTCACAACGCCAACCTTTTCGCCGGCAGCCAGCAGATAGTCAATGGTCTCCTCGATGGTATCACATACGGAACCCATAGCAATAATCACGCGCTCTGCATCCGGTGCTCCATAGTAGTTGAACAGCTTATAGTCTGTGCCGATCTTGGCGTTTACCTTGTCCATGTACTCCTGTACGATAGCGGGCATCGCATCGTAGTAGGGGTTGCAGGCCTCTCTTGCCTGGAAGAAAATATCCGGGTTCTGAGCGGAACCTCTCTCACAGGGATGGTTGGGATTCAGACACTGATCTCTCCATGCCTGCAGAGCGTCGAAGTCTACCATCTCTTTCAGATCCTCGTAGTCCCACTGCTCGATCTTCTGAATCTCGTGGGAAGTACGGAAACCATCGAAGAAGTTAATGAAGGGAAGACGTCCCTTGATGGCAGCCAGATGTGCCACAGGAGTCAGGTCCATAACTTCCTGCACGCTGGACTCACACAGCATACATGCGCCGGTCTGACGGCAGGCATATACATCAGAGTGATCGCCAAAGATGGACAGCGCATGGCTGGCCAGAGCACGTGCGGAAACGTTGAACACGCCCGGGAGTCTCTCACCGGCAACCTTATACAGGTTGGGGATCATCAGCAGTAAGCCCTGAGACGCGGTATATGTAGTGGTCAGAGCGCCTGCTGCCAGGGAACCATGTACTGTACCGGCTGCACCGGCCTCAGACTGCATCTCAATAACCTGCACAGTCTGTCCGAATATGTTCTTTCTTCCCTGTGTTGCCCACTCGTCAGTGGCCTCAGCCATGACAGATGAAGGGGTGATCGGGTAAATCGCTGCCACATCCGTAAATGCGTATGACGCATGCGCTGCAGCATGATTACCATCCATGGTCTTCATTTTTCTCGCCATTTGTAGTTTCCTCCTTATTTGTTAGAACGCCGCCTCGGGGCGGCAGTTCCTGTTGTACAGATTGCTGTACCGATATGTTGCCATATGGCATTATTGTATCACAAGATATGGCGTTTGTCCATTTCCCCCACCCCGATTTTTCACAATAAATTGTACTTTTCGTAATACAGCAGAGCCCATCCGGAGGCCAGGCTGGATTCGTACTGGCAAACTTGTTTGACAGGACGAAGTAAGCCTGGCCGAAAGTGAGGCGAAGCCTCACGACCGAGCGAGGTTTCCTCGCGAGGTTCCGGATGGGCTCTGCTCCCTAAATCCCAGGTTTCCCTACTGGCAAACTTGTTTGACAGGACGAAGTAAGCCTGGCCGAAAGTGAGGCGAAGCCTCGCGACCGAGCGAGGTTTCCTCGCGAGGTTCCGGATGGGCTCTGCTCCCTAAACTGTATCCATCCGTAACTCCGCCTTCCAGCTATAGTCTTTTAATTTCTTCCAAAATCGGTTCCAGCGCTCCGAAATCCACAAAATCTGCTTTTTTCCCATACGTTTCCATAAGCGCCCGGTCCTCTTCGCTCCATTTTTCCGCAGGCCTGCCCTGCAGGCTGCGGTGAAGCAGGGCCATCATGGTCCGATGGGGCAGGGAGAGCTGCTGATAGTCAATCGCTCCCCTAAGATGGAATATGCTGGCTCTTTCATATGCTTCTTTGGGAAGCTGTCTCTGAAGAGCGCCCCGGATATGATACCGGTTCTCTGAAATACCGGGATCCGCCAGCCCTACCGTGGCTATGAGAAGCTTCTGCCCGGTGCCGAACGCAGTGCTTCCCAGCGTTTTTTTCAGTCCCAGCACGCCCCCTGCGTACAGTCCTCCCAGATAAACGATCACTTTTTTATCCTGCAGAGGAGGCGCCTGCGTATAACTGACTGCCGGAATCCCGGTTTCCCGGGACAGTTCTTCCCCGTAGCGGCGGGTGCTTCCGTATCTGCTTCCGTAAAGAATGATCCCTTCCATATATGTATTCCTTTCCAAAATTAAAAAAGGCAAAACCGGGGTATCGCCTCTGCTCTGCCTGTTTTTCTTTTGATTTTATACTTTATATTCTTCTGGTTCTATCCTGTCGGAGTCAATTTCACGCAAAATCCAGGTAAAGCCGTCTCCCGCATTATCCGTTTAACCGTTCCAGTTCCCGGATCACTTCTGTCTCCACTGGCAGTCGGTGCCAGCGGCTGTACGCCTTTTTCAGACGTTCCGCCACTTCCCGCCGTTTTTCCGGCCGCAGATACGGAAATAATGGCTTTGCCTGTCCGATCATGGCCCGCTTCATCAGGTCTGTGGTAGAATCCGATTTGGGCGGCCGGGGCTCAGACATAATATCCACGGCAAGAGCCGCGGCATCCGCCGCTTCCTCCCGGGAAGCGTACTCTGCAGCCAGCAGAAGCATCTCCAGCTGTCCTTTTACATCCGCCAGAAACTTTTCGCAGAGGGTCTCCCGGTCGGTTGTGACGTGGCTTCCCCCCACCCAGTGGGCAATACTGCTGCCCATCTTTGTGGAACGGGAGCGCTTTCCATCCTTTGACTTTGACCCAAGCGCTTTTACCGAATCGGTAAATTCCCTGTATATGTCTTCCAGCTGTTTTGCCATGCCGCATAAGGCAAGCTCTTCCGGCTTTTGTTCTCCCATGCCTCTTCTTTGCTCCTCTCCGCCTGTTCCTTCTACTCTGTCAGGTTTCTGCCTTCCATAGCGTAACTGTCCACCACGCCGCAGATCACCAGATCCACAATGGCAAAATCATCGTTCAGCAGCATATTTCCCGCTCCGCCGTCTGTATTTACCAGCACAGTATCCCCAATCCCCGCATCCGCGCAGTCGAAAGCAATCATACGGGGGCCCTGGGGGACGCCGCTTTCCGGGTCAAAATATTCTACCAGCATCAGCTTGTAGCCATAATATCCCCTCTCTTTTACTGTGGAAACCACATTGCCTACTACTCTCGCCAGCCGCATCCTCCGTCACCTCCTGTCTGCCGTTACAGTTCTTCGTGGTAAGTATCAATAAATCCCACAATCGCCACATCCACCGGAATCCGTTTTACCCTGAAAATGCGGGCGGCCTCCTTGGAACCGATCATGTAGACAAAATCCCCCTTTCCTGCCTGGCGGGTCTGGTCTGCCGCAACGATAAGTCCGGCTTCCTTTCCATTCTCCATTTTGCGCACCACCAGCAGAGGAATTCCCTCCAGAGCCGAATCCTTTACCGTAGCCACCACAGATCCGGCTACCACACCGGTGTACATGGTTTACTCCTCTTCTTTGCGGTCCAGGGTGGGCAGAATATACTCTACATCCGCATGGGGACGGGGAATCACATGAACTCCGTAGAGTTCCCCTACCCGTTTTGCAGCTGCAGCGCCTGCGTCCACTGCGGACTTTACAGCGCCCACATCGCCCCGCACCATCACAGTCACCAGTCCGGAACCAATCTGCACTTTGCCGATCAGGCTTACATTAGCCGCCTTTACCATGGCATCCGCTGCCTCAATAGAACCGATCAGTCCACGTGTTTCAATCATTCCCAATGCTTCTTTCATGTTTTGAATCCTCCATTATTTTTCTTTTTCATATATTAAAATTTGCATAACTGCCTATCCGATAGCCCGCAGCATATCCGGGTGAGGGGAGGGAATCACAGCGCTTTTGGCCATCAGTCCCTTTGTCTCCTCCAGCGCTTCCGCCGCCTGGATGGAGGACTGTACAGCCGCTACTTCTCCAGTCAGCAGGATAAAGGATTTTCCTCCCAGTCCCCGGCCAAGCCGCACCTCCAAAAGCGTTACCTCCGCCGCCTTCGCCGCCGCGTCCGCTCCATGGACAGCGGCGCACAGAGAATAGGTTTCCATAATGCCCAGGGCATTCAGGTGTTCCACCATGGTACAGGCGGAAATGGCAGGCGCTACCTGCGGATCCACATTGGGGATCACCAGACTGTCGATCAGCAGGCTTCCCGCCGCTTCTCTGCCCGCCTCCACAGACGCCTGGACAGCCGCCACTTCCCCGGATACCACAATGTAGTATTTCCCGGCGCAGATGCAGCCGGCACTGATAAGTTCTACCTCCGCCGCCTTCAGCATGGCGTCGCAGGCCAGCATTCCCGTGGGAATGCTCATAATTTCATTCATTCCAATGGCTCCCATGGCTTCACCTCCTTATCTCTATGTAGTCTTCGGTCACCGCCGTCACGGTACCGTCTATGGAAGCATGAATGTTGGCTCCCAATCCATCCGGCCGGGCAATCAATTCTTCTCTGCGCACCCGGTCTCCCGGTGATACCAGAGGAATGTCCGGCGCGCCGATGTGCATTTTCAGCGGGATGCGCACCTCATCGCTGTCCACATATCCGCCCAGAGGCGCCTCCCTGTCAAAACGTTTCAGATCCAGCCGCCACAGCAGGCGCTCTGTGGGAATCCGTTTATTGGCCATGCCGCCATCCGGCGGATATTTTACCTCTTTCACCGGTTTTATGCCTGCGGCAGCCAGACTGTTTTTCATCTGCTGCATGGCCATCGAGGGCTTCAGGCCAAAGCTGCAGGCAAAGTAAGTACAAATCCCGCAGTCACAGCAGGAAAAAATTCCATTTACGTCCCCCAGCAGTTCCCGGCTGCCGGAGGCAAAAGCTCTCATAGCCCTGTGAGGCTGTACATTCAGGCCCATGGCATTCCTGGGGCACATCTGGGTACACAGCGAGCACTGGGAGCACACCGCTCTGGCGATCATGGCATCCCTGGAAGAAGCTTTCTTTTTGGCCAGCAGCATATGGTCCTTCGGGATTGCCAGCAGCCCTCCTGTTGTCTTTGTCACCGGCTGCTTAAGATCCTCCGTTACTTTTCCCATAAGGGGGCCGCCCACAATATATACGCAGTCCCCCACAGAACCGCCGGCAGCATCCAGCAGTCTGGCAAGGGGCGTTCCCACCGGACAGGTCACCGTCACCGGCGCGGTCACGCTGCCGGATACTGTCACCATCTTATCCGTCACCGGATGGCCCTCCACAGCCCGGGCTATGTTCAGCACCGTACTGACATTGCAGACCACGCAGCCCACGTCCAGAGGAATCCCTCCCGTGGGAACAGTCCGTCCGGTTACGCTAAACACCAGGTTCTGCTCGTCTCCGGCCGGATAAAAAGATTCCGAGAGGTAAAGCTCTACTTTTGTTCCTTTTACCGCCTTCTCCAGAGCCGATACAGCCGCTTCATAATGTTTTTTCAGGGCAATCACAGCCCGGGACGCTCCCAGCGCGTCCCGGATGCTGCGGACGGTCCGTACAATTTCATCCCCGTACTGTTCCATCACATGCCGGTCTGTGCGAAGCAGCGGTTCACACTCAATACCGTTAATGATTAAAATTTCTGCTTTGCAGTTTAATTTTCGGTCGGTTGGAAATCCGGCGCCGCCTGCACCCACAACGCCGGCATCCCGAATCTGTTCGATCAGTCTCATAGGCTTTAAATAATCCGGAAGCCGTCAGCCAGGACGCATCGGCGGGCTCTGGTAAAACTCCGGGCCGAGGTAAGTCCCTCGCCTGTGGGTGTGGCGATGGTCAGCGTAGCGTATCCTTCTCCCTGGAATCCCACCCCGGCGGTAGAGGGGGCGTTTTTCACAAAGATAGTGGTGTTCAAAGCTCTGGCCGCTTTTGTCATGCTCAGATAATTGGTGGAATGCATCAGAGCGGAATGCCAGCATCCATGCTCTGCCTCCACTGCCCATTCTATGGCCTGATCCACATGTTCGCACCGCACGCACCCCAGCACCGGCATCAGCATCTCTACCGTTACAAAGGGATGATTTTTGCATACCTCCGCTATCACCAGCCTGGGTTTTCCCGAATAGGACACCCCTGCCGCATCCATGATATAAGTGGCGTCATGGCCCACAAATTTCCGGTTAATCACATATTTTCCGTCTTTTTGCAGCAGAACGGTGCGGACTATCTTCTTGGCGTCCTCCTCATTGACCAGCCACGCGCCGTTTTTCTGCATCTCAGCAAGGAGCCTGTCAAAGACCGTGTTTACGCAGAAACATTCCTTTTCTGCCACGCAGAGCACGTTGTTGTCAAAGGAGGCCCCGTCCACAATATCTTTTCCGGCCTTCGGAATATCCGCTGTCTCATCCACAATCACCGGCGGATTCCCCGGCCCCGCGGCGATACATTTCTTTCCTGTTTTCATCGCCACACTTACCACGGCTTCTCCGCCTGTCACACTCAGCAGCTTTACCTTCGGATGGTTCATAATAACCGCGCTGGTATCCAGGCTGGGGTTTGCCGGACAGCAGATCAGCCCCATAGGGCCTCCTGCCGCCGCAATCGCCTCATTTAAAATCCGCATGGCTTCCTGGGAACATTTTACCGCTGCCGGATGGGGATTAAATACCACCGCGTTTCCGGCGGCGATCATGCTGATCGAATTGTTGATCACCGTTCCCGGCGGGTTGGTAGAGGGCGTGATGGAACCGATTACCCCAAAAGGCGCCTGTTCCACCAGCGTCATTCCCTTATCGCCTGTAAATACCCGGGGTACAATATCTTCCGTACCCGGTGTCTTATTTGACACCAGCAGAATTTTCGCGATTTTATCCGGCACATTTCCGTATCCGGTCTCCTCATGGGCCATCCGGGCCAGTTTCTTCGCATTGTCCCTGGCTGCCTGACGCATGGCAGCGATCAGGCTTTCCCTCTGCTCCATGGTCATGGCCACCAGCTTTTTCTGCGCTTTTTGGGCTGCCTCAATACAGTCCTCCGCCCGCTCAAACATCCAGCCGTTTCCCCCGGCCTGATTCTCCGCCGGGCAGTTTTTGTTCAGCTGTGCCAGCGTCATCTGGACAATCTGTTCAATCTGCTCTTTTGAAAGCATCAGTCTATCACCTTCTTACTGTCTTTTTCTTTGCTGAATATCCGTCTGTTATGCAGGTCAATATAATCAATAATGGCAATAATGGCTGTATCCGACGGTTTATTTTCTGTTACCTCTGTCTGTCTCGAGGAAGAACCGGAGACAATCATCACCACCTCGCCCTCACCTGCTCCTACCGCGTCAAAAGCTACCAGTATATTGCCTTTTTCCTCGAATGTCTCCAGATCAATCGGCTTTACCAGCATCATTTTCAGCCCGGTCAGTTTCTCAGATTTGGTGGTACTGACCACCGTTCCCACTACCCGCGCGATCTGCATGTCTCTCCTCCTTCTGTCCGGACGATCCGAATGCCGCTGGCCGCCGCCCGCTCTCTGGCCGCTTCCGTGACCAGAGCCCGGCTGCTTCCAAACACCGTTTCCCGGTTGTCCCGGTACGCGTCATTAATATCCCGCTCTGTAATCAGATCCAGCACGGTTTCTCCCGGGTTCGGCAGGGCCTCCGGCCGTTTCTTTTTTCCCGGGGTCCGCTCAATCCGAATGCCCAGCTCACCGGCCCGGTCCCTGGCCAGAGGCGTAATCAGCGCCTCTTTTTCACAAAACAGTTTCTTTCTGCGGCCCAGGAACGCCTCGTTCACTTCCCTCTCCGTTACCAGCTCCCATACCGGCTCTTCTTCCCGCTCCTCTGCCGTACAGGAACCTTCATTCCCTGTTTCTTCGGCCTGCTTCGGCTTTTCTGCCCGGGACGGGGCAGCGCCGGACACGCCCGGCCCGTCAGGCAGCACTTCCAGCAGCTGCTCGTTGGACAGGCAGCATCCGTTGGCCTCATCTGTGTCTATATGAAATTCCAGTTCATGTTTTTCCCCGGTCCTGCATACCACATCATTTAAAATACAGGGCCTTGGTCCGTCTACTTTCAGACTGATAATCTGTCCGTCATGGATTCCGTAGGCCATAGCCTGCTCCCCGCTCAGGTGCAGATGGCGCCGGGCCACTATTACGCCGTGATCCAGGTCGATCTGCCCCCGGGGGCCAATCACCCTGATTCCCGGCGTCCCGGCCGTATCTCCCGACATTCGTACCGGGCAGTTTCGGATACCCAGTGCGAAGGAATCGGTCAGGGAAATTTCCACCTGGGTTTCAGCTCTTACCGGTCCGATAATTCTGACCTTCTCAATTCTTCCTCTCGGGCCTTCCAGAATCAGCTGTTCTTTTGTAGCGAACTGTCCCGGCTGCACCAGCTTTTTCAAAGGCGTCAGTTCATAGCCGGGTCCGAACAGAATCTCCAGATCTCTGGCACACAGATGCAGATGCCGGGCCGAGATAGCCGCCGGCACATACCGGATACCGGAGCGGGCCAGTTGGGTCAGCACAATACGCCGCACTTTTTTTTCATCAGCTGCCAAACACCTTCCACCCTCTTCCTCTGCATTTTTCTTATATTCCCCGTGAGGCAAGCACCCGGCGGACAATCTCTGTGATCATCTGCACTTCCTCTGCCTCGCTCATACTGCTATCTGCCTGACTGTCGGAAGATGCGCAGGAATTCCTGCATTTTGCTTCCCCGTTTGCGTTCTTCCCACAGGACGCGCAGGCCTCCGTTCCTTCCTGTCCGCAGTCTCTGCACTGGGGCCGTCCTCCGGTGGTAATGCCGTCCCTGGTTCTCCGCTCGATCAGTCTGTCCACCTGATCGCAGGTCAGCTCCTGCACCTGCCCGATCAGTCCGTGGGTATACATACTCACCAGTGCATAATATTCAATAGATTCCATGCGCATCCAGGCTGTCATGGCATCCCCTGCCCATGCAAGGGCGCCATGGTTGGCCAGCAGGCAGCCATTATGGGTTTTCACAAAAGGCGCAACGGAATCCGGTACCTCTTCTGTTCCCGGCATGGCATAAGGCGCCAGCGGAATTTCCCCGATGCCCATTACGGATTCTGTAAGAATCGCCCGGTTCAGCGGCAGCCCGGCAATGGCGTAGGATGTGGCTGCAGGCGGATGGGCATGAACCACTGCCTTTATGGCCGGGTTTTCTTTATATACACGCAGGTGCATTTTCATCTCGCTGGATGGCTTGCAGGTGCCCCGGATCACATTTCCGTCCGTGTCCATAAGCACCAGCATCTCGTCTGTCATAAAGCCTTTGGACACTCCGGTAGGCGTGCACCACAGCGTATGGTCGCTGACCTTGCAGCTGATATTTCCGTCGTTGGATGCCACAAAATTTTTCGCGTACATCCGTCGTCCGATTTCAAGGATCAGCTGCTTTGCCTCAAAATCAGACGGATAATCCTGGTTTAATCTATAATCCATTCTTTTACACCTTTCCCGCGGCGCTTTCTTTTGGCATTTTTATACAACTGGAGCCGCATTTATTCACAAGGTATCATTTATTTTTCTTCCCAGATGTGTTATACTGTGCACAGAAGGCTGAATATTATGAAAGGAGAGCTATTCGTATGCTAGCCATTGCAAGAAAACAGGCTATTCGGGAACAGCTGCAGGAATATAAGAGCGTGCGGATCACAGAACTTGCCGCCGCGCTCAACGTCACAAAGGAAACGATCCGACGGGACCTGCGGGATATGGAACAGGCGGGAGAGCTTATCCGAACACATGGAGGCGCCTACATTCTGGACGGCGTTCAGAATGACATTGATATTACCACCCGGCAGGTTCTGAAAATGCCTGAAAAAGAAATTATCGCTCAAAAATGTGACAGTCTGATTCAATCCGGTGATTACATCTTTCTGGATTGGTCCACTACCGCCTGGACAATCGCCCGGGCAATCGCTCACCGCAGACTCACAGTGCTGACTCCCTCACTGAAAATTGCCAACATTCTCTCAACTTCTGATACCGTCCGCCTCTTTGTGGTAGGAGGCGAATATTCCGCTTCCTCTCAGAGTTTCACCGGCAACAGCGCCGCCCGGAATATGGAACAGTATTTTGTAGACAAGGCCATTATCTCCTGCCGCAGCGTCAACATGGAATTCGGCATTACAGATACCAATGACAATGACGCCACTCTTCACCGCCTGGCGCTGGAACACGCTCAGGAGAAATATCTGGCCATCGATTATTCAAAGCTGGACAAAACTTCTTTTTCCCGGGTTGCTCCTGTCTCTGACCTGAACGGCATTATCATGGATCGAAGCTTCTCTCTCCCCTGGATCAAATTTCTGGGAAGTAATCAGGTACATATTTATTAATGGGATGAGGCTTCCGTCCTTTTACGGCAGCCTCATCTTTTTTATTTCCGGAAGGGTCAGATACCCGCTTGCTTACAGCGGCGTATTTGACTTTTTATCTACGTATTTCTCTACCGGCTTAATCCCCATCTTTTCAAAGGATTCTTTAAAGGGAGCAGTGGCGATGCCTTTCTCGGTGATAATTCCGGTCACCAGACTGTGATCCGTCACATCAAAGGCCGGATTTACCACCCCCACCCCTTCGGGAGCCATACGTTTTTCATACCACATCTCCGTAACTTCTTCCGGTTTGCGCTGTTCAATATGAATTTCCTCTCCGGACTCCATCGTCATATCAATAGTGGAGGACGGCGCGCATACATAGAACGGAATTCCATAATGCTTTGCAATAATCGCCACGCCGCTGGTTCCGATCTTGTTGGCAAAGTCCCCGTTGGCGGCCACCCGGTCGCATCCCACAAAAATAATCCCGATTTTTCCTGATTTCATGGTATAGGAAGCCATGTTGTCGCACTGCACGTAAGTATCTACGCCCGCCGCCTGCATCTCATAGGCGCTCAGCCGGGCGCCCTGCAGAAGAGGCCTGGTCTCATCGCAGTACACATGCAGATCCTTCTTGGGATCCCACCCCTGCTCCAGAGCGATATACACCGGCGCGAGGGCCGTTCCGTATTTCGCAGTGGCCAGGGTGCCTGCATTGCAGTGGGTCATAATGCCCACGCCCTTCCCCAGTTTTTCCAGCAGTTCAAAGCCATAGGCTCCTATATTCCGGCTGATCTGAATATCCTCCTCCCGGATCGCGTCCGCTTCCTGCATCAGCCGTTCCTTCATCCAGGCGACACTCTTTCCCTCCTTTTCGGAGAGCAGCACGCTGTGCATCCGGTTCAGGGCCCAGCTCAGATTCACCGCCGTGGGCCGGGAAGAATTAATATATTCCATATTTTTCGTGCACTGTGACACAAATTCATCCATATTTTCCGTATCAGCCTGATCTGCCAGAATATAGTAGGCGTACCCGCCTGTCACGCCGATAGCGGGAGCTCCCCTTACTCTCAGCTTGTAGATTGCTTCCCAGATATCTTCCGCTTTATCCAGCGACAGATACTTTGTTTCATTGGGAAGCAGCGTCTGATCAAGAATGATAATGGACTTTTTGTCTTCTGACAGTACTACCGTGTCCAGATTCAGAGCATTTTCCATAGTGTTTTCCTCTCTTTGTTCACTGTTATTTTCCGTCTACGGTTCTGATGGCATCCTGCAGTGTATTCAGGAAACATTTGCCGCATTTCTTCTCATCCCGGTTCATAATAAAGTCAATAGCCGCGGTAATGCAGATCTTCTCCGCTCTTGCCCTGGCCGTTTCATCCGCAATCGTGGTGATATCCTTTACGTTTGCCATCCCCACAATCCGGCGGATCAGTTCCAGGCCGGCAACCGCTGAAGTATCCGCAAGAATCGTGCTCATATAGTATTCTTTGTAACCAGGTGTTTTGCACATGGTATCTGTCACATGCTCGTCATAATATTTTTCCATCTTGTCCATGGTCAGATTTACCACATCCACAATTACGCTCTGGGTCCAGCTGCAGAAATCTTCCGCTCCTGCCACATCCCCGTTGCACCACGCGAAAATAATGTTGGCTACCACGTTTCCGATGTCATATCCCATAGGACCATAGAAGCAGAATTCCGGGTCAAACACCATGGTGGATTCCTCATTGATAAAAATAGATCCGGTATGAAGGTCACCGTGGATGAGGGACTGGGCTCTGGTCATGAAATCCATTTTCAGTTTGGCCACTTCCAGATGAAGAGCCTGGTCATCATACAGCTTCTCCTTTACAAACTGGGCAATCGGCGGAAATACATGATTTCTTCCCAGCTCATCATTGTAAGGTTCCGTATAAACCAGGGCCTCTGTAATATCACACAGTCCCGGGGAAATAAACTTCCTCTGCAGTTCCTTCTTCTTCTGATGATCCATCACCACGTCTGTGGTTCCCATCAGCACCTGTGCCATAAATGTGGAAATCTGCTCCGCGAATTTGGGAAAAATTTTATGCTCCAGCATGGCAGTTCTCATCAGTTCATGGTCCGACAGATCCTGCATACAGCAGGCGCACATCACGGTATCATAGTCATAAATTTCCGGCACATAGCCAGGCGCCAGTTTTCCCTGCAGAATCAGAATTTCCGACTCGATCCGGTTCCGGTCTGTGTCCAGATGCATATCTTTGGAAATCCGAAGCTCAGAGCCTGCCTGTTTGATAATGACGCTGTTTCCTTTTTCATCCTTCACCTTAAACACATAATTCAGGTTCCCGTCTCCGATTTCCCTGCAGGTCATTGTCGCCGCATCCCAGTTTTTCTGGGGAACCTTTACCTTGGCGTACTCGATGGCGTCCGCTTCTTTCATAAGAAAATAAGTGTCAAAATTTGCCATAATAATCCCTCCTAATATCATTCTGGTTTTTGCAATATGTTACAATTCTCACTGTCATTCTAACCGGATTTCCCGTCAATGTCAATAAAAAAACTAACAAAATACCACAAAATCAAAAATAATCAAAAAAACGCAAGAGAGGCACTGCCAAACGCGCAGCACCCCTCTTTAAGTTCCGTCTCGTCTTCACGGAACCGGTTGTTTTAATCCTCTTTGCTGGTAATGTATGCAGCAATCAAAGCCAGGCAGAGTACCGCGCCCTTAACCGCAGGCAGAATATAGTATACAACGCCGCACATGGTCATGCCGTTTTCCAGCACGGCAATCAGCAAAGCACCGATAGCCGTTCCAAGAGCATTGTATTTTTCTCGTCCGCCCACGCTTCGGCCGATAAATACGGCTGCCAGAGAACTCATCAGATAACTGTCAGACCCGTTGATCTGAGCAGCCGAGTTTCTGGAACACACCACGATACCGCCCACAGCGATAAACAGAGCCGCAAACATACCTGCCATAAAGCGCATTTTCTTCACGTCGATTCCGGAAAGTCTTGCCGCCATCTTGTTGCCGCCCATAGCATACAGATAGCGCCCGTATTTGGTCCGTTCCAGAAGGATAAAGCAGAGCACTACACACAGCAGCATGATGATAATAATATAAGGCGATTTTCCAATGTTCTGAGATGCCTCTGTCCAGCCGGAGCGCAGAGGAGAACTGTCCCCGCCTTTCAGCGCGGTTGCCCAGCCGGGCGTGCTCATGCCTGCGGATACGGCGCTGCCGCCTGTAAACGCAAGTCCCAGTCCCTGATGCACAAACTGCAGCGCGCAGGTGGCCAGCATATCCGGCACCTTGCATACCAGAATCAGGAACATGTTCAGCAGATACATCACCATGGCGAATACAATGGTAATCACAATAGAAAGCCACAGAGGCATGGCAAACCAGAGGAAGCAGGACGCAAACACATAGGCACAGAATGATCCCAGCGTACCGGCCGCCATATCAAAACCGTCCGGCGCCATGGACACGGTTGCCGCCAGGGCAAAAATCGTCATGGTAGACATGGCCCGGAAAATATTAATCAGGTTCGCCACGGAAAAGAAGGCGCTGCCGCGCAGAATGGTAAAGATGATGACCGAAACGATCAGAACGATGACCGCAGCCCAGTCCACAAACAGCTTTCCCGCCTTCCTTAAAGAAGTAGAATTTTGCATTTGTTTATTCCTCCCTGTCATATGGATTTTTCAAATTTGGAAATCATGCCTGGCTGCCCACCTGGCTGGCGCCGGTGGCATAGTGCATAATTTCCGTCTCGTTCGTCTTGGCTGTTTCCAGCTCGGCCATCACTTTGCCGTCAAACATGACATACATCCGGTCTGTGATAGACAGCAGCTCCGAATTTTCGCAGGTGGCATAGATTACACAGTTTCCGGCCTTGGCAATCTCATTGATCAAATGGAAAATTTCCTGTTTCGCGCCCACATCCACACCTTTGGTCGGTTCGTCAAATATGTATACGTCGCAGTCCGCTGCCAGCCATTTTCCCACCGCAACCTTCTGCTGATTTCCTCCGGAAAGATAGGCCACCTTCTGCCGGATGGAAGGAGTCTTGATGCTCAGGCTCTCCACAAACTTCTGGGCGTTTTTGTCTGCCGATCTTGTATTTACAAAAATCAGATTGCAGAAACGGCTCAGGGAAGCGGCTGCCAGATTAAAGGAAACGGTCTCGCCCACCAGCACGCCTTCTTTACGCCGTTCTTCCGGAACCAGCGCAATCCGGTTTTTCACCGCATCGGCAGGTTTTTTAATTACGAGTTCTTTCCCGTTTAGCGTAATCTTTCCCGAAGACTTTTTATAAGCCCCGAATATGGTCTTGCACAGTTCCGTCTTGCCGCCTCCTACCAGGCCCGCAAGCCCTACAATCTCTCCCCGGCGCACATAAAGACTTACATCTTTCACCCTGCCTTCCCGTTCGGTAAGGTGCTCCACCACAAAACTTTTCTCCCCGATCTCACACACTTCCTTGGGGAAGTTCTCCTCAAAGGAGCGGCCCAGCATCTTATCCACAATCTCTTTGGATGTAGTCTGAGGCGTAATGGGAGTGGTATCTACAATCTGCCCGCCCCGCATAACCGTATAGCTGTCGCAGATACGCAGCACTTCATGAATGCGGTGCGTAATGAATATAATAGCCATGTTCTGGGTATCCCGCAGATGATTCACCACACGGAACAGCTCTTCCGTTTCTGTATCGGAAAGGGGCGCCGTAGGTTCGTCTAAAATCAGAAAATTACAGGTATTCTGAATCGCTCTGGCGATCAGCACCATCTGCTTCTGAGCCAGAGACAGGGAACTGCAGATCCGTTTCACATCAATATCCACATTCAGCTGTTTCAGCACCTCTTTCGCCTCATTTCGCAGCTTTCCGTAGTTCATGAACAGCTTTCCCTTCATATTCATAACCGTATCATTAAACATTACATTCTCAGCCACGGTAAGATTGGGGATCAGCGCGGTATCCACCTCCTGATACACGATCTGGATACCCAGCTTTTTAGCTGCCACAGGCGTCCGTATCTCCACAGGCTGTCCATTATACAGTACATCGCCGGTATATCCGGGATTTGCTCCCGAAAGGACTTTCATCAGGGTGGATTTTCCTGCGCCGTTAGCTCCCATCACCGCGTGAATCATTCCGGTCTGAATCTCAAAGTCCACATTTGAAAGCGCTTTGACTCCGGGAAATTCAATGGAAACATTTTTTGTCCCCAGCGTAATCTTTTCTTTCTCCATAGTTTCCTCTTTTCTTCCTTCCTCCTCCGAAGCCTCCGGCAATTTACCTGAAAGGGCCTCATACCTGAAAGGAAGGGCGTTAAAGCCTCAACTCCAACGCCCTCTCTTTATTATTTCGTTTTACGAAATCAGATTTCTGATGTCAGTGGATTAGTGTCCCAGCAGTTCAACCATCCAGTCGCAGGTGGGCATCCAGGAAACGTCGGAGTAGCTCTCATCAGCAACCTCTTCCAGGTTCTCGATGGTGATGCCTTCCTGTGAAGTTACCTGCTCCTGTGTTACGATAGTGGAAGGAATCTCCAGCCAGTCGCCGATTTCCTCATAGTAACAGGAAGCTGCTGCAATATCTTCATACTGATCGGCCAGTTCAAGAGCAAGGATACGGCATGCGAATTCGCCGTTGGAAGTCCAGTTTGTGGTAGCGCAGGCTTTCCACTGAGAACCTTCCTCCTGCATGAACTGAATATCTTCATTACAGATATCAACAGATACCATGGGGATGTCGCGTCCGCCTTCGCTCAGCGCCTGGTATACGCCCTGGGCATAAGCATCGTAGCAGCACCAGATACCGTCGATCTCATCGTCAGAATACTTCGCCAGTGTAGCGGTTGTCACATCACGCATGGATGAAGTAGCGTTCTGGTCATCCGTAGGAGCGATACGCTCAACTGTCACAATGGAACCATCCTCTTCATAAGGAGCATATCCGGTCTGACGGCGGTCAAAGGGGCTGTTATATCCGGTACCCTGCTGCACCTGAAGGATGTTCAGAGGCTCGCCGGCTTCAACTTTTTCCGCGTTCTCCGGCAGAGACATCAGATACTCTACCAGATCTGCCGCAAATCCCGCATCCTGCTGGAAGAACTGGGTCACGCCCTCAATCTTGGCGGTTTCGCCGTTCTGATCCTTAAACGGGGTATCAAATGTAACAATCTTCAGATCCGGGTACTGCGCCAGAATGTCGCTCAGGAAGCTCCAAGCGTATTCCTGTCCGCCGTGGGAAACCATCAGTCCGTCATATCCCGCGGCCGCGCATGTGGCGATCCGGTTCTGCCACTCCTCCGCATTGTCATTGCAGAAGAAAGTGTCTGCGGTCATGCCCAGTTTTTCAGCTGTCGCTGTAAAGGAGTCGGACCACATATTAAAGATGGTGGCCGGGCTCATGAACATGATGTAGGCAACCTTTTTGCCTGCTACCGGGGATTCTACTGTAGCCTCAGCAGCCGCTTCCGTCGTCTCTTCTGCCGTGACAGCCATAGATCCCAGGCTCAGTGTCATCACAGCCGCCAGTGTCATTGCCAGTATCTTTCTCAGTTTCATACCAAAACCTCCTTATATATTTTTGCTAAATTTCATTAGCTTTTATGGAAATAATCTAACATATTTTCCATATTTTGTAAACATATTTTTTTGTTTTTTTGACTTTATTTCTTTTTACGAGAATTTTACGCAATTATTTTTTTGCATTTTCAACATTTTAGCAAATGTCCTCTGCATTTTTTGTATTTTTGACTATTTTCCACATATATAGTCAGCCATGCCCTGTATCTTGTAACAGCCGGCCACTGCGCCCTGATCTGCCACTCCTTTGCACTTCTGGGCGTGAACTGCCGCTTTTCCAAATACAGGCACCATATCTTTTGTCGCTTCCACCCCTGCCTGTGCAGCCTTCAGGGCGGCGCTGATCACCTGTTCAAGAGATGCCTGCCCGTCTGCCGCTTCTTTTGCGGCCCGGGCCGCCGGCAATATGGAATCATAAATGGTTCTCTGTCCTTCCTGGCATTTTCCTCTTTTCTGAATACCGGCCGCGAAACCGTTCAGATAGTCCGCCAGGGCATTGCCATCCATCTGCTGTTTTCCCTTCAGCGCTTTTCCGCCCTCCATCACTCCTGTGGACATAAGGAAACCCATGGTAGACGGAACCAGAGAGGACATTTTCATGCCGGCCTTCATCATCATTTTTCCGATATCGCCGTCCGCCGCCGGCGCCTCCTGCCGCATCAGGTCCGGCAGAGCCGCGTATCCTTTGCTCATGGTCAGCCCCAGGTCTCCGTCTCCCAGCATGGCGTCCATCTCACACAATTCTTCTTTTTTCTGGACAAACAGACGCCCCACGGCATCAAACAGATCCGGTATCTGTTCAAATAAAATCACTTCCATATCATTCATCCCCCATTTTTATTTCTGGCAGATAAAAGGAGTGCATACCGGATAATCCAGATACCCCTTCATCTCATCGTTCATTTTGCAGACAGATATGGAAGCTCCCGCCATCTCCATGGAGGTAGCGTACTCTCCCACAATCGTCTTATAAATGGAAATGCCTTTTCCCTTCAGTATTTCCGTCACATCGTTGGATAGAATGTAAAGCTCTTCCTGGGACGTGGCTCCCAGCCCGTTAATCAGCAAAGCCACCTCTTCTCCCGGCGCCACAGGCATATCTTTCAGAATCGTATCCAGGGATTCTTCCGCAATCTCCCGGGACGTTTTCAGCGGACCGTTCCATACGCCCGGCTCGCCGTGAATGCCCATTCCCATAGCCATCTCATCCTCCTTCAGTTCAAAGTTGGGATGTCCCACTTCAGGAATTACACAGGGAGTCAGAGCGAAGCCCACTGTACGGGTATTGTCTTTAGCCAGCTGCGCCGCTGCCAGAACTTCATCCAGGCTGCCGCCCTGATCAGCTCTGGCGCCTGCCGCCTTGTACATAAAATAGATACCGGCAACGCCCCGGCGGGTGGCGGGATCCGGGTGAGAGTTTACATCATCCGCCCCCACAATGCTTTTGCACTCGATATCGTCCATCTCGCACAGGTCTGTGGCCATATCAAAGGTCATAATATCTCCTGTATAATTTCCGTAAAGATACAGGATTCCGGCCCCTGCTTCCACTTCTTTGGAGATCTCATAAATCTGCTCCGGTGACGGGGACTGAAATACGCCTCCCACACCGCAGCCGTCGATAAGGCCGTCTCCTACATAGCCCAGAAACAGAGGCAGATGCCCTGTGCCGCCGCCTGTGATAATCGCTACTTTACCCGGCTTCTTTTCTTTTCTGCAGTAGCAGCGCAGATCTCCCGCCGCGTATTTCACCTGATCGCCGTGGGCGGCATAGATGCCCTTAAGCATCTCATCCACATAGTTTTCCGGTGCATTCATAATTTTCTTCATGGTACATTCCTCCTAAATATATATTTTTATTTAATCCCATTTCAGAGCAGACCGAAAATCATCCTTTCCCGTCTGCCATCCCGGCCGCCCGCTTCCCGGGCAGATAAACCGACAGCAGCAGCGCAGCCACCCAGAGCAGCATAACGGCGTCATTGGGCGTACTTCCCAGGTACAGGGTGGCATCAATATAGAAAAAGCAGACTGCCGTTTCCAGCTCCAGGAGAAGTGTCAGAAGCTTTAAAAGCGTCCCTTCTGATTTCTTCATCCCGTTTCTCACTTTTACCGGCAGCCTCCACATCTCCAGGGGAAGGAACCGGCAGGCCAGCCTGAAACCCAGCGTCAGGATCCAGCAGATCAGCGGGAAAACCAGAAAAAGAAGGCTGGCATCCCCCCACAGGCCTTCCTGCCCCGCCTGTCCATACCGGTTCTTAACCGCCCATATTCCAAAAGCTGTCATAGCTGTCTGCAGCAGAAGGGATACGGCGGATACTATTCTGTTTGTCTTAGTAACCGGTATCCGATGCAGCTCCCCTTTCTTTTGGGGCGCATGAAACAGCTTTTTCTTCCTTCGCGTCTTATTTGACATATCATTGCCTCTTTTTTGGTATTTTTACTTCTTTTTTGTGTATTTATCACAACTTACGCCACTAGTCTACCATGATACCGAAAAAAATACAACAAAAAATAACATTATAATCTCTTGATTTTTCTTTTTTTGTGTAGTACAGTCAAAACAGGAATTATATGAAAGGAGAGGATACGAAAGATGTTAAAAGGGATTCCGCCCGTACTCTCGCCAGAACTTTTGAAAGTACTGGCCGAGATGGGACACGGTGATACGATTGTGATCGGAGACGCCAATTTTGCGGCGGCTTCTATGGCCAAGGACAGCATTCTGATACGCTGCGACGGCGTGCGGGCCACAGAAATCATGGACGCGATTCTTACCCTGATGCCCCTTGATGACTTTGTGGACGACCCGGTTCTGCTGATGGACAAAGATGCCCGGCACGCAGACCTGGAATGCCCTGTATGGGACGAGTTTAAAGCCATTGTAGCCCGGCACGACGAGAGAGGCGCTGCCGCCTGTGCCATGATTCCCCGGGGTAAATTCTATACCATGGCCAAGGCCGCCTATGCGGTGGTGGCGACTACGGAAACTGCGTTCTACGCCTGCGCCATTCTGCAGAAAGGGGCTGTCGCGCCGACAGATCCGATACGTTAATTTATGGCAAAACGAGGGTGCTGCTTCATCATGAATTTCATGATTGCAGCGCCCTCGTTTTTATGAAATATAAGAGACAGTCCCAAATAAATGTGCTATACTGGCAGAAACAGGGAGGGAAATTTTATGGAAAACAAAATACGGAAAAAAATATGGATTGTTCTGATCGCTTTTTTGCTGCTGGCACAGCCTTCAGCGGCATCGCTTCCTTTTATGAGAGGAGCCGCCATCACAGCAGAAGCAGCCTCCAGGAAGGTTTCTCTGAGCAAAAAGAAGCTTTCCATGGCCATAGCGGGGAAAACCACGGTCCAGCTGCGCAATATTAACAGCAAAAAGAAGATTACCTGGAGCAGCAGCAACAAGAAAATCGTTTCTGTAAAAAAACAGGCCGGCGGCAAAGCGGTTGTGACGGCAAACAAAGCCGGCAAGGCAGTGATCACCGCAAAATACGCCGGGAAAAAATATCAGATCCAGGTGACGGTTAAAAGCCCGGCCTTAAGCAAAAAATCCTTAACCGTAAAAGCGGGCAAAAAGATATCGATTGAACTGAAAAATACGGCTGCCTCTAAAAAGGTAACCTGGAAGTCCTCCAAATCATCCGTTGCCTCCGTAAAAGCCGGAAGCAAAGGGAAGGCTACCATTACCGCCCGGAAAAAGGGCACCGTGAAAATCACAGCCCTTTACAGGGGGAAGAAATATATATGCACCGTAAAGGTCAGCGCGCCCGCTCCAAAGTTAAGCGCATCATCCAAAACGCTGTACAAGGGAAAGAGCTTTACGCTGGAATTAAAAAATGCCCCCTCTTCTGTCAAGTGGGCCACCAGCAATAAGAAAATCGCCGCGATAAAAAAGATTTCAAAAAACAAGTATAAAGTAACGGCAAAAAAAGCGGGAACGGCAAAAATCACGGTAAAGGCAGGCGGGAAAACCTATACCTGCAAAATAACCGTAAAGAACAAAGCGGGCAGCCAGAATACAGCGGCAAATTCCGGAACAGCCAATAACCAGTCGGGCAGCCGGAAATATACCTATGATCTGGTGGTACTGAACCGGTATAAGCTTTACACCGGCGTTCCCATCGTTGTATATGTAAAGACCAATGATCCGACTTTCAGCGCCGCTGACATTCAGCTGGAAAAAGGGAAGAAAACGAATGTTATGGCATCTTATGCCGATGTTCGCTATGTGGGAAACTATGAGCCCAATGTGCTTTACTCGGAGTACAAGGTTTCCGGCGGCTATCTGGTAACCTTTGAGACAGAACAGGCGGGCGATAATACCATGCTCATCTACGGCGGAGACTCCTGGATCCCGCAGGTGGTGGCAAAGAAAAAAATTACCGTCTATAACTTTAAACAGGCTGAACAGACATGGCTGAAAAAAGTTCTGGCCCAGGAAACCAACAGTTCCATGACGGCGGATGAGAAAATGACCGCCCTGGCAGCTTATGTCCGGAAGAACTTTAAATACACGCCCAGCTACAACGGGTCTGTGGTGGATCTTGTGTCGAAAAAGGGCGCTTACTTTGAAAACTACATTGCGGACTGTATAACAGCCACCAACATTATGTGCAATTTTGCAGACCTGCTGGGGCTTAAAAATGAAGCCACCTACGCAGGGTATCTGAATCATTATTACACCACTGCCTGGATCAGCGGAAAAGCGTATACCTACGACGCCTCCCCTCTTTCAGGGACCGGAGCGCTCTCCAGGATTGATTACGTCATATAGAGAAACACAGAGGCTCTTAGTGTCTCATCCTCCATCCGGGATGATATTTATTCTTCAGCTTCCCTTCCACCAGCTTTCCCCAGCCCAGGGGGTATCCCCCTGCGCAGACCAGAAGCCAGCCGGAAGAAAGGGAAGCTTCTTTTTCGCCCACTTCGATGGTCTCTCCCCGCAGATACCGGAAAATCCTCTCATCCTCCGCGGGCAGATCGCACCGGGCAGCGCAGGCATCGGCCTGAAGCGCCATAGCCAGAGACTGGCCGGGCTCAAACCGTCCTTTTTTCAGTTCTCCCAGATACAGGCCTCTGCGCAGAAACGGAATGCCGGGAACCGCAGGCATCTGCTCCGGCTCCCAGTATACCTGTCCGGCATGTACGTCCAGCCGGCCGGCCTGTGTTTTTTCTTTCCCTGCCTCTGTCAGCAGCGCGTCAAAGAAATCGTCCAGAAGCGCCTTCTCTTCCCGGTTCGGCGCTTTTCCTCCGGTTTGCGCCGGAAAGCCTTTCTCCTGCAGACCGGCATTCTGCCCCTGCTTTTCCAGCAGAGCCAGAAAATGCCCCTCTCCCTCCAGCCTGTGGGGCCAGAGCCGCACGCAGTCCTCCATTCCCTCAAGCCCGGGGCCAAAGTTTTCCCGGCCCGGCCCTCCGGGAATTTTTAGAAGCGCCATTTCCGGACGCTGCTCTAAAAGGAATCGGATCACTTCCTCGTTTTCTTCCGGCGCAAAAGTGCAAGTGGAATAAAGCATCCTTCCGCCGGGGCGAAGCATATCCGCCGCCCGCAGGATCAGTTCCCGCTGCAGGGCGGCGCACTCCGCCGGCTTATCGGGGTACCAGGCCCGGATGGTATCGGCATCCTTTCGGAACATCCCCTCCCCGGAACAGGGAGCGTCCAGCAGGATCCGGTCAAAGTATTCCGGGAACCGTTCCTGGAGCCTGGCCGGGATGCCGTTGGCAACCAGGGCGTTTGGCACGCCGAACACCTCCAGGTTTTTCAGAAGGGCCTTACACCGGGACGCGCTGATGTCATTTGCCACCAGGATCCCCTGTCCCTGAAGCTTCGCTCCCAGGGCTGTAGCCTTTCCTCCCGGCGCGGCGCAAAGATCCAGCACCCGATCTCCCGGCTTTACATCCAGCACGCTGGCAGGGGTCATGGCGCTGGGCTCCTGCAGGTAGTAAAGCCCGGCATAGTAAAAGGGATGTCTGGCCGGAGCATCCTGCTCCTCATAAAAATAGCCCCCGGGAATCCAGGGTATTTCTGTCAGATGAAAGGGCGCGATCCTTTCAAATTCCCGGGGTGAAATTTTCAGCGTGTTGACCCGCAGCCCGTATTTGCGAGGCTGCTCATAGCTTTTCTCAAAAGCAGCGTATTCCGTTCCCAGAATACGCTGCATTCTCTCTGTAAATATAACAGGCAGTTTCATATAGTCTCTCACTTTTCCAAATCAGGCTTTTAGTCCCAGGAAAGCCGCTGCAGGTCTCCCTCCCGCCTCATACCCGGGAAATCATTCTGCCGCAGCGCCTCATACAGCATGATGGCCACAGAATTACTCAGATTCAGGGACCGAGTCTCTCCCACCATGGGAATGCGCACAGCCGTTTCCTGATACTGTACCAGAATCTCCTCCGGTATCCCGGCGCTCTCCTTGCCGAACATCAGGTAGCAGTCCGGCTCATAGCAAACCTGGGTATAGGTTTTACGGGCCTTGGTGGTGGCCATATAAATCCTGGCTCCCGGATTCCGGTTCAAAAAATCCTGAAAATCCGCATATCGAGTCACATCCAGATCGCCCCAGTAGTCCATGCCGGACCGGCGGATCGCTTTCTCCGTCAGATGAAAGCCCAGCGGTTCGATCAGGTGAAGCCTGGTCCCTGTGGCCACGCAGGTTCTTCCGATATTTCCCGTATTGGCGGGTATCTCCGGCTCCAGCAGCACCACGTTTAATCCTGCCATCGCTTATCTCCTCAGTCTTCCCACAAAATCCCCCAGCCGGTCCAGGGCGCGCTTAAGCGCTTCCAGAGAATAGGCGTAGGAAATCCGGACATAGCCCTCTCCGCAGGCTCCGAAGGCATCTCCAGGCACAACGGCCACCCGCTCTTCCTCCAGCAGACGGGAAGCGAACTCCTCGCTGGTCATGCCGAACTCCTTGATGCAGGGGAACACGTAGAAAGCGCCGAAAGGCTCAAAGCAGGGCAGGCCCATCTCCTTAAAGGCGTGCATCAGATACCGTCTGCGCTGGTTGTAGGCTTCCCGCATCTTTGCCACTTCCCCGTCGCAGTCCCGCAGAGCGGTCACCGCCGCATACTGGCTGTTGGTGGGCGCGCACATGATGGCAAACTGATGGATTTTGGTCATCTCATGGATAATCTCGGCAGGTCCGCAGCAATAGCCCAATCTCCAGCCGGTCATAGCATGGGATTTGGAAAAACCGCTGATGAGAATGGTTCTCTCCTTCATGCCGGGAAGGCTGGCAATGCTCACATGATTTTCCCCTGTAAAGGTCAGTTCCGCATAAATCTCATCGCTGACTACAAAAATATCTTTTTCCCGCACCACCTGGGCGATCTCCTCCAGGTCTTTTCGCTCCATCACGGCGCCTGTGGGATTGTTGGGGAAGGGAAGCACCAGAATCTTGGTCTTGTCCGTAATGGCATCCAGCAGCTCCTGCTTTGTCAGCCGGAACTGATTCTCTTCCTTCAGGTTGATAATCACGGGAACACCGTCCGCCAGCTCAGCGCAGGGTACATAGGACACGTAGCAGGGCTCCGGAATCAGCACCTCGTCTCCCGGGTTCAGCATAGCCCTGAAGGCCAGGTCGATGGCCTCGCTGCCTCCCACCGTCACCAGCGTTTCATGGATCGGGTCATACTCCAGTTCAAACCGGCGTTTCAGATATTTGCAGATCTCTTCCCGCAGCTCCTTTAATCCCGCGTTGGAGGTATAGAAGGTCTTTCCCCTCTCCAGCGTGTAAATTCCCTCGTCCCGGACAGCCCAGGGCGTATCAAAATCCGGTTCCCCCACGCCCAGGGAAACCACGTCGTCCATCTCACTTACTATATCAAAAAATTTTCTTATGCCTGAGGGCCGGATGACCCTGGCTTTTTCTGCAATCGGATTTCTCAAAGCGTCACCAGCATCCTTTCATCTTCCGTTTTTTTGGTAAAAATAATTCCGTCGTCCTTGTATTTCTTCAGGATAAAATGGGTAGCGGTACTGATCACCGTATCCAGGGTGGAAAGCTTGTCAGATACAAAGCTGGCCACTTCCTTCAGGGTTTTCCCTTCCAGGATCACTAACAGGTCGTAGGCCCCTGAAATCAGATAGACGGACTGTACTTCCGGATAGTTGTAGATCCGCTCCGCGATATTGTCAAATCCCTGTCCTCTCTGGGGCGTCACCCGCACTTCAATCAGGGCTGTGGTTTTGTCTACAGAGGTCTTGTCCCAGTCGATGAGGGTGTGGTAGCCGCAGATAATGTGCTCCTCCTCCATCTTCTGCACCTCATTGGCGATTACCTCTTCGCTGGAGCCCAGCAGAATCGCCAGCTCCTTTAAATCTATCTTGCTGTTCTTTTCCAGAAAAGTCAAAATCTGTTCTCTCATATTCATAATATCCTCCTTTTTTGCCTTTATATCCGTCCTGCCGCTTCCCTCTCCTCAGCCAGCCGCCACAGTTCGTCCCGGGCCGGCCGGTCCAGATACCGGATCTCCTCTCCGTTTCGGATGATCCTCCGGCGCTCTCCCGTAAACCGGCCGATCACGGCCGCTTCCACGGAAAGGCGCCCCAGCTTCTCTGTCAGTTCCGCTCCTCTTTCCGCAGCTATAAGAAGCGCTCCCTGGCCGAACAGCTGATAGGGGTTCAGGTCAAAATATTCACAGATCTCTATGGTCTCCTGGCGGATGGGAATTTTCTTCAGATCCACTTCAAGGCCTGCGCCCGCACGTTCCGCCATCTCCCAGAGGGCCGCGAATACGCCGCCCTGGGAAACATCGTGCATGGCTGACACCCCGAAGTGGTTTCGCGCTCGGGCAGCCTCCAGAATCCCCTCCGGGTTTCCCATCTGTGCCGCCTCCTCCAGAAGGGCAGCCGGATACCGGCTCAGCAGTTCATCCTGCATACCGGACGCCAGAATGGCGGTTCCCGCCGCTCCGGCCCAGCCGGCCATCACCAGGTCCATGCCGGGAGAAACTGCTTCCTGTTTTGAAAGAGCCCCCGCCGCGTCCGGCTCCCGTACGCCCAGTCCGGTCAGAGCTGCCGCGGTTCGGGAAACAGCCCGGCTCACTTCGGTATGGCCGCCTTCCGTTTTTATGCCGTACCGGCGGCACAGCCCGGCAATCTTCTCCATTCTTTCTTTCAGTTCCGTCTCTTCCTGTTCTTCCGGCAGGAGAAAGTCCAAAAGCAGGTGCCTGCACCGGGCGCCTGCCGTATACAGGTTTAACAGCACCTGGGCGAAAAGCATCTCCACAGTCCGGTCAAAAGGGCCTCCCAGCGTTCCCGTCACAGTGGCACAGGCCATTTCCGCCGGAAAATTTTCAGGCCACGGCGCAAAAACAGCGCAGTCTTCCCCGAAGACCGCGCTATCTCCCGCTGCGCCCGCCTGCCGCAGGGGGCGCAGTATAGATCTGTTTAATACTGTATCTGAAATTTTGCCGATTTTCATGCTGCTACCTCTTGGCGTTTTCCGCCGTCTACTGGACTATCACCAATTCCTGCCCCGTTGTGTCCGCCGCGCCTGTACCGTCCCCTCCGGCAGCTGTCCCATCGCCCGCAGGCGCCTCGGTAACCGGCGCGTCGGTGGCCGGCGTGTCCGTGGCCGGCGTATCGGTAGCAGGCGTCTCCGTAGCAGGATTCGTGTAGGCGGAAGCGGAAGCGATCACAGCCTGCACCTGGCTCAGATCATTGGTGGCAATAGCCGAATACATGGCCTGAGTCAGCGCGCTGCTGCTGGAAGCCACACCCACATCATAAATAGTTCCCACCGCCTGGTACGTACTGCTGTTTACCTGGGTGGTTTCCACCAGAACGCCGTCCACATAAACATTTTTCCAGAGCTCTGCCGTGTAGCCGGTATGGGGAGACTGAGTCTGATTCAGATACCCCACATTCTGTTCCGGGTTGGCGTACATCTGTATGCCTGTGGGCTCAATGGTGCTGGTGGTCTCGCTGACAAATTCAATGGAACGGTTGGCCGGTCTGGTTTCATGTCCGTATATGGTAAAGGACAGAGTTCCCCCGTAGGCGTATCCCACAATATAGATGGGGGCATCCGTGGTATTCACAAAAGCCAGATCCATCACGCCCTCCGCGATCGCCGCGTCCTTGGACAGATCCACATAATTAACCACCATGGTATGGTTGGACCGGGCCGTCACCTCCAGCTCCGCTTTCAGCACCGCGTTGTACAGAGTTGTAGATACCTGGCAGATACCGCCGCCGTAGGAATCCACCACCCGGTTTTCCTCATAGGAGGGAGCCGGCTCATAACCGTTTTCCGCCGTAAAAGGAGCTACCGCCGCCGTCACGGAGAAGGATTCTCCCGGGAAAATCAGGGAACCGCTGATCTTGGAGCAGCCGTTTTCCACATTGACGGCTCTGGCATAGGAGGAGGCGGAATAGTCCGTTGTGGCGGTGCCCAGCACATCCTTCACCAGGCTTAACTCCTCCGCCGTCACGTCAGGAGCCACCCGATCCACCACCAGATCAATGGAAAGCTCTCCGCCGTTCCAGTTTTCCACCGCTTCCCGCACGGCGTCCACAGAAGCGTCCACCTGAAGGGTAATGCCGTCTGTTCCCCCTTCTACCCCCGGCGTTCCGTCATCCTGGGTATAAATTGTGCCGTTCACCGGCTCCGTATTGTAAATGCTGCAGCCTTCCACAAAGCTGCGGCAGACTTTATCATCTGTGGTAAAGGTAATCCGGTATTCTTTATTCTGGTGTTCCAGGTCCTTCTGATCCTTGTACCGCTGCACAATGTTTCCCGTTGTCCCCAGATTTTCCACTTCATCCAGAATCTGCCGGTTTTCCCATTCCAGCCCCAGCTGATTGAGCGTGGCTGTAACCTGGTTGTCCCCGATGGTCAGGGTCACCATTGTCTCGCCCATCTGGGCGGCTTTTTCTTCCACAGCCGCTGAGGCCTGCTCAATGGTCATACCGCTTACATCGATTCCTTCAATCAGCACTCCGTTGCTGATCACGGCGTCTTTCTGGGCCGCGCCGGCCCATCCGCTCATTCCCAGCAGGAATATCCCTGCCAGAAAACCGGCGGCGCCGTATTTGATTCTACTGTATTTTTTCATCTGTCTCTCCGTCCGCAGCCGCCCTTACGGCAGCTGTCCGTCTTTCACTTCCCGTTTTTAGAAAAGCGCTCCCAGTATGGTCGTCACGACCATGGCCAGCACCATCAGAATCACAATCGCCGCGGCGATTATCCGGTTTCTCTTTGAATTGTGAAAGTTCATCATCTTTCTTCACCTCTTTTGATCTAAACACTTCCCTGTAACCCGGGCATCTTTTTATCTTCAGATCCCGCATCTTCCTATTTTAAAGTATTTTGAGAAATCCTACAAGCCTATTTTCCAATATTTCACGAATTTAACATATTCCGTCTCCGGTCAGGCCGGATTTTCTTCTATTCTGCTCATTCGGGCATTTCCCGTAATGGGATCTCTGTGCCGGTAATCAAACAAAAACCAGGCTTGGGGCGCTCCGTCCCCGTCCAGGTAGGGTTCCAGATGGGTCATGTGCATAACCTGCTTCCAATCATACTGGCCGTAATCCGGAAGATAACGGTTCCGCCTGTCCTGGCTGCGGTAAAATCCGGCTATCACGGATTTCCAGGCCGTCAGATCCGGCGCCCATTCCGGCCTGGTTTTCGCGTTTTCCCGCAGGTACCAGTCCTGCAGCAGCAGCTGGTCTCCCACCGCGGCCGGCAGTTTCTCTTCCTTTCGGATAAAATCCCGCAGCATATTCAGCCGCTGCATTCTGGAGAGGGACACATCAAACGCCCCCTTCTCCCTGCAGGCTTCCGCCAGCCCGTCATACAGATCAAAGGGATTGGCAAACTGCTTTTCCAGCGCGGCCACCGTGACGGAAAACTGTCCGCTGTTGTAATAGACCTCCAGCATCTCCTCCACCCCCTTCAGGCGAAGAAGGTCAGCGAAGGACATCCATCCGGTGTACAGCACCTCATAGGGAGGCCTGTGCCGTCGGACAATTTCCAGGCTGTCCGCTTCCCGCTCGATTCCCGATCCTTTCAGAACCTTCAGAAAGCCCAGCTGCAGCTCGTGAGGCCCCAGGGCGTAAACCTGCCGGAACGACTCTCTGAAACTGTCAAAATCCTCCCAGGGCAGGCCCGCGATCAGGTCCAGATGCAGGTGCTGCCTGCCCGCTGCTTTCAGCTTCCGGCAGGCCCGGGCGATTTTTTCAAAATTCGCTTTCCGGTTCACCGCTACCAGCGTCCGGGGATTGACGGACTGCACGCCGATCTCCAGCTGTACCAGTCCCGGCCGCATCTGTCCCAGAAGCTCCAGTTCATCCTCCCGCAGCAGGTCTCCCTCAATCTCAAAATGGAAGTTGGTCACCCCGTTGTCATGCTCCCGGATGTAGCTCCAGACTGCCATGGCATGGCTGTGGCTGCAGTTAAAGGTTCTGTCCACAAATTTCACCTGGGGAACCTTATGGTTCAGGAAAAACTGCAGTTCCTTCAGCACCAGCGGAATGCTCCGCAGGCGCACGCTCCGGTCAAGGGAGGAGAGACAGTAGCTGCAGGCAAAAGGGCACCCTCTGCTGCTCTCGTAATAGATAATCCGGTGGGCAAAATCTTCCATATCCTGATAGGGAAAGGGAATTTCATCCAGGGGCAGCAGGGCCGGCCATTCCGGCCTGCCCTGCCCTATGCTTCCGTCCTTTCTGTGAAACAGGATCCCTCCGATCTCTTCCGGTTCTCCCTTATTTTCCAGATAGTATTCCAGCAGGGAGAGGAAGCTCTGCTCTCCCTCCCCCCGCATGATGCCGGTAATCTCCGGATATGTTTTCAGCAGTTCTTCTCCGTTATAGGAAACCTCCGGCCCTCCCAGCCAGATTTTCGTCTCCGGCAGCACCAGCGCGATATCCCGCACCAGGGACAGCACCGTCTCCACATTCCAGATATAACAGGAAAAAGCCAGAATATCCGGCTTTTTCTCGTAAATCCTCTGCAATATATAATCCTGCTGCTGATTGATGGTAAATTCCGCCGTCTCAATCCGGTCCCGATAGGGAGCCGCGTAGGCCCGCAGGCTGTAAACGGCCAGGTTGGAATGAATATATTTTGCGTTAATGGCTGTCAGCAGGACTCTCATAATACCATTTTCGCCGCTCCGTATATCCCCGCGTCATTGCCCAGGGTAGCCAGGGCAAAGGCTGCCTGCCGGCAGGTGGGGAAAGCGTACTCCTGATAATATTTTTCGATAAAAGTAAGCAGGATGGGGCCGGCCTTTGACACGCCGCCGCCGATTACGAACACTTCCGGGTCCGTAACGCAGGCGTACACAGCCAGCGCTTTTCCCAGGTATCTGCCGAATCGTTCCGCTATGCGGATGGAAAGCTCGTCCCCCTCTTTCACGGAATCAAACACCGCCTTGGCAGACAGGGGTCTGTTTTTCAGAAGCGTATCCCCCTTCCAGGCAGCCAGTTCTTCCTTTGCCAGCCGCACAATCCCCGTGGCGGAAGCCACCTGTTCCAGGCAGCCGCAGTTGCCGCAGTTGCAGGGATCCTTTATGGAATCGTCCACATGGGCATGTCCGATCTCTCCCGCCGCTCCGTGGGAGCCGGCTATGATTTTATCATTTACGATGATGCCTCCCCCCACGCCGGTGCCCAGGGTCACCAGAATCATGTTGTGGTAGCCTACGCCGCCGCCCTTCCACAGTTCTCCCAGGGCCGCCACGTTGGCGTCATTCCCGGCTTTTACCTTCAGCCCTGTCATGGCTTCCATCTCTTTTACGATGTGGACCCGTCCCCAGTGAAGGTTCACCGCCACCGGAACTTCTCCTTCCTCGCTCACAGGTCCGGGCACTCCGATGCCCACGCCCTCGATCTGGGAGGGATCCAGATGTTTTTCTTTTACCTTTTCATTGATAGAGGCCGCCACATCCGGCAGGATATTCTTTCCGTTCTCCTCTGTCCGGGTGGGAATCTCCCACTTTTCCACTGCCTCTCCCTCTGTGGTAAATAAACCGCATTTTACAGTGGTTCCCCCTACGTCAATGCCAAAACAGTATTTCCCCATTCTGTCAGTCCTCCTCTTTTTTGTTCATGTTCTTCATCAGACTGTTCTGCACCCGGTTGTACAGCTCTCTGGCAGCGTTATAGCCCATCTTCTTCTGTCTGTGGTTTACGGCCGCGGATTCCACAATCACCGCCAGGTTCCGGCCCGGACGGATGGGAAGAGAGTGGCAGACCACCTTGTTTCCGAGGAATTCCGTATACTCCTCCTCCAGTCCCAGACGATCGTACTCTTTATCCCGGTCCCACTCCTCCAGCTTGATGACCAGGTCAATATTTCCCGTTTCCTTTACGCTCTGCACGCCGAACAGGTTCTTTACATCAATGATGCCGATGCCCCGCAGTTCGATAAAATGGCGGGTAATATCGGGCGCGGTTCCCACCAGCGTGTCATCGCTGACCTTGCGGATCTCCACCACGTCATCCGTGATCAGCCGGTGTCCTCTCTTAATCAGTTCCAGGGCCGCCTCGCTCTTTCCGATGCCGCTCTCTCCCATAATCAGGATACCCTCGCCGTACACATCCACCAGAACGCCGTGGATGGAGATACAGGGCGCCAGCTCCACGTTCAGCCAGCGGATCACCTCCGCCATAAAGGCTGATGTGGCTTTCTTGGTGATAAAGATCGGCACATCATACTTTCGTGCCAGTTCCACCATGTCCGGATCCGGTTTGGTCATGGTGGTATAGATCAGGCAGGGAATCTGGTAGGACAGCATCTTTTCATATACCGGAATCTTCTCTTCCCGGGAAAGATGCTCCAGATAGGTATACTCCACATACCCGATTACCTGTACGCGCTCCGCGTCAAAATGATCAAAATATCCGGTAAGCTGCAGAGCCGGTCGGTTTACCTCGTTGGTAATGATCTTCTTTTTGGAAATATCCATATCCGGCAGCAGATTCTCCAGCTGCATTTTGTCCGCCAGCTTTGATAACGCTACGCTATTGCTCATACCCCTTCTCCTTTTTAACTGTTTAAAATACTACGTTTATAGTACCATCCTTTTTATGGTTTGTCCACCGAGGATGCGCTCCCGTGGAAAAATTCCCAGACTGCTCTGGCGCTGGCCGCGTTCATGGACGGAGCCCTGGACAGTTCCTCCTCTGAGGCGTCCCGGACTGCCTCCAGGGACTGGAACGTCCTCATCAGAGACTTTCTTCTGGCCGGTCCAATTCCTTCTATATCATCCAGAATAGAGTGAACCTGCTCTTTTCCCCGCAGGCTTCTGTGATATTCAATGGCAAACCGGTGGGCCTCATCCTGTATCCGGGTAATCAGCTTAAAGCCCTCCGACCTGGTATCAATGGGCACTTCCACATTCTGATAATACAGCCCCCTGGTCCGGTGAAAATCGTCCTTTACCATACCGCACACAGGAATCTGAAGTCCCAGCTTTTCCATTACTCCCAGGGCCACGTTAACCTGTCCTCTGCCGCCGTCCATCATGATCAGATCCGGGAAAGCGGAGAAACTCCCCAGCTCCTGATCCATCTGCTTCTCCTTCAGTTCCTGCTGTTCCCGGATGCCGTGGGAAAACCGGCGGGTCAGCACCTCCTCCAGGCTGGCGTAATCGTCCGGTCCCTGTACAGATTTAATTCTGAATTTCCGGTAATCGCTGCGCTTTGGCTTCCCCCGCTCAAACACCACCATGGAGCCTACCGACTCGAAGCCGCTGGTGTTGGAAATATCGTAGGCCTCCACCCGGCTGATGCGGGGAAGATCCAGCCATCCGGCAATCTCCTTCATGGCGCCGATGGTACGGCCCTCCTCTCTCTTGAGCCGCTCCCGGTCCTGTCCCAGCACAATGGCCGCATTCTGCCTGGCCAGTTCCACCAGCTTTTCCTTTGTTCCTTTTTTCGGCACGCGGATATAGACCCGCTGCCCCCGTTTTCCCGAAAGCCACTGCTCCAGCAGTTCATGTTCCTCCACATCCACCTCCAGCATCAGCTCTCTGGGGATAAAAGGCGTACCCGAATAAAACTGTTTGATAAAGCTGTTCAGAATGGTGGCTTTTTTGTCGTACAGGCCGATCTTCAGGCAGAAATGGTCCCGGCCGATGAGACGGCCGCCCCGGATAAAGAACACTTGTACCACCGCGTCGGTTCCGTCCGCCGCCACAGCCAGCACATCCTTATCCTCTCCGTCTCCGCTGGTGATCTTCTGTTTCTGGGCCACCTGCTTCACGCTGTTCCACAGGTCCCTCCAGGCTGCCGCGTCCTCAAATTCCATGCGCTCCGAGGCTTCTTCCATTCTTTTTTTCAGCATATCCAGCACCGGCCCGTAGCTGCCGTTCAAAAAGTCCAGTGCCTGATTGACGCTCTCCCGGTATTCTTCTTTGCTGATATATCCCTGACAGGGAGCATCGCACTGTTTAATATGATAGTTCAGGCAGGGCCTGTCAGTTCCGATCTCCTTGGGCAGACTCCGGCTGCAACTTCGGATCCTGTAAAGCTTCCGGATCAGATCAATGGTATCTTTTACAGCGCCGGCGCTGGAATAGGGGCCAAAATACCTGGATTTATCCTTTTTCATGGTTCTGGAAAACAGGACCCGGGGATATTCCTCCCCCACCGTCACTTTAATAAACGGATAGGTCTTGTCATCCTTCAGCATGGTATTGTACTTGGGCCGGTGTTCCTTGATCAGATTGCACTCCAGCACAAGAGCTTCCAGCTCCGAATCCGTTACGATATACTCAAACCGGCGGATCCTGGTCACCATCTGCTCAATCTTGGGACCCTTGTTCCGGCTGCTCTGAAAATACTGGCGCACCCGGTTGCGCAGGCTCACCGCTTTTCCCACATAGATAATGGCGTCGCTGGCGTCGTGCATCAAATACACGCCGGGTCTGGCCGGCAGCTTTTTCAGTTCTTCCTCAATCTGAAAATTTGAATCTGTACTCATAGTTTCCCCCGACAAAACAAAGGTTTTTCTGTGAAAAAAGAAGGGAATGCTGCTCCATCATGAATTTCATGATTTTGCGACACCCCCTCCCGGTTTGTCTTTCTTATCGGAATTCTCCGCTTACAGCTCAGTAAATCCTGCGCAGATATCCCTTCTCGTACCGCTCCTCTTCGCCCTGGAACAGGTGCTGGCAGAAAACCTGCACGGCCACGCTCATCAGAACGCCCAGCGATACATCCACCACGGAATGCTGTTTCAGGAACATGGTGGACAGGATAATCAGCAGAGTCAGGATTCCGGCTCCTGCCGGCACCGCCTTCTTCTTTCTCAGTTCACTGTTCCCGCAGATGGCATAAAACATGGCCAGCGAGTTGAACACATGAATGCTGGGAAGAATATTGGTGGGCGTATCCGTCTGGTACAGGATCTGCACCATGCGGGTGAAAACATTGTCCCGGGCAAATACCGTGGGCCGCAGAGTCTGCATATTGGGATAAATGCAGCTCACAACCAGGAAAATCGTCATGCCGATGGCCAGCACGGACACCAGCTGATAATACTCCCTCCGGTTCCTGCACTTGATGATAAACCAGCACAGTCCCACCGCTATGTAGAAAAACCAGAGCAGGTAGGGAATGATAAAATATTCGCAGAACGGAATCTTATCATCCAGCCAGCTGTGTATCACATGGTAATGTCTGTGCTCCGCATGCTCCAGAATATAAAATCCCAGCAGATAAAACAGCATATAGGATATAATCCAGAGACTGTGTCTGTATTTCAACGCAAATTCTTTTATTGTTTTCATGAATCCTCCCCTGCTCATCTCAACAATATCAAACTGCTTCTTTCTCCGTTTTTTTCTTCCAGACGTTAATTTTATCACGTTTCCCCTTAATTTCAATCAGCATTCTTCCGAAATTTCCGCCGGCTGCGGCATTTTTTTAATCTGATTGCATAGAGGGATCACCCTGCGGCTCCTGTGCCCGGTCCGGCTCCTCGTCTGCTGCCGCTTCCGCTTCCGGTTCCGCTCCGGCTTCTGTCTTTTCCTTCACTCTTCCCTCATTTTCATTTTCTTCTTCCCGGGTTCCCTCTACCCGATGGAAGATATCCATAAATTCCTTTCCTGTGATGGTTTCCCGCTCGATCAGGAACTTGGCGATCTGGTCAAGGGTATTTCTGTGCTCGGACAGCAGCCGCTTGGCCTCCTCATAGGACTCCTTCAGCACCCGCATCACTTCCTGATCCACCTCAGCCGCCGTCACGTCACTGCAGTTGAGTACGGTTCTGCCGTTGTCCAGATACTGGTTGGCCGGGCTCTCCAGTCCCATAAGGCCGAATTTCTCCGACATGCCGTACTGGGTGATCATAGCCCTGGCAATCCGGGTCGCCTTTTCAATATCATTGGCCGCTCCCGTGGTGACGGTGTCAAACACCAGCTCCTCCGCGGCCCGGCCGGCCACAAATTCCACCAGCATGGCTCGGATCTCTTTTTCGGTGTTCAGAAACTTCTCTTCCTCCGGTACGTTCATCACATAGCCCAGGGCTCCCATGGTCCGGGGCACAATGGTAATCTTCTGCACCGGCTCCGAATCCTTCTGCAGAGCGCTCACCAGAGCGTGGCCCACCTCATGGTAGGACACAATGCGGCGTTCCTCGGCGCTAAGCACCCGGTCCTTTTTCTCCTTACCCACCAGCACGATCTCCACAGACTCAAACAGGTCTGCCTGGGAAACCACGCTTCTTCCCTTTTTCACAGCCAGAATGGCCGCTTCGTTGATCATGTTGGCCAGGTCGGATCCCACTGCTCCGGAGGTGGCCAGGGCGATGGCTTCCAGATCCACGGTCTCGTCCATACGCACATTTTTCGCATGAACCTTCAGCACGTCGATCCTTCCCTTCAGATCCGGCTTATCCACAATCACCCGCCGGTCGAAACGGCCGGGGCGCAGCAGCGCCTGGTCCAGCACCTCCGGCCGGTTGGTGGCGGCCAGAATCAGCAGTCCCTTGGAGGTGTCAAAGCCGTCCATCTCCGCCAGCAGCTGGTTCAGGGTCTGTTCCCGCTCATCGTTTCCTCCGCCGTAACGGCTGTCACGGCTTTTTCCGATGGCGTCGATCTCATCAATAAAAATAATGCAGGGAGCGTTTTTCTTAGCTTCCTCAAAAAGGTCCCGCACCCGGGACGCGCCTACGCCCACAAACATCTCCACAAAATCTGAGCCTGACAGGGAAAAGAAGGGGCATTTGGCCTCCCCCGCCACCGCCTTTGCCAGAAGGGTTTTTCCCGTTCCGGGAGGTCCTACCAGCAGGGCTCCTTTGGGCAGCTTGGCGCCGATCTTTGTGTACTTGGCCGGGTTCTCCAGGAAATCCACTACTTCCTGCAGGGACTCCTTCGCCTCGTCCTGTCCCGCCACATCCGCGAAGGTGACGCCGGTCTCCTTCTGCACATATACCTTGGCTTTGCTCTTGCCCACGCCCATCACGCCTCCGCCGGAGGACATTCTGCGCATCACCACGCCCAGCAGGATCCAGATCAGGATCAGGGGAGCAAAGGACAGCACCACATTCAGAATCAGGTTCGTGGTGGTATCGGGTATCTCCTGGTAAAACTCCACGCCTGCCTCTTCCAGACGGCTCACCAGCTCCGGGTCATCAAAATGTCCGGAGTATCCGGTATAATAGGAAATCTCCACGCCGCTGTCGGAGAAGGGCTGAATCTTGGGGATGATGGTCAGGGTGTTTTCCCCGAAAACAACCTGATCCACCAGGCCTTCATCCACCATCTCCAGGAAATCATTGTAGGTAATCTCCTTGGAGGTGGTATCCTGCATCATATTGTTAAACAGGCTCATGATCACCAGCGTGACCAGGGTAACAACCAGAAAAATCATAATCGTGGAATGATTCTTCTGGCCATTCGGGCCGCCGCTGCCGTTATTGCCGTTTCTGCCGGGCCCGCTGTTATTTTGATTATTCTCCATTTTTTCCTCCTCATGTCTGCGCGGATTCCCCGCGCTAAAATGCCCCTCTTGCGCTTTCCCGCCGGCAGACCGCCGCCCGGTTCGTCACTGCGGGCATCTTCTCTTCATTATAAATATACGTTTTCCATAAATCAATACTTCAAAAAAAATAAATTCTAAATGTTTTCTTAAATTCCGAAAAAAAAGGATGGATTTTTCCTCCCCCCGGGGGTATAATGTTTTTTTAGTTCAGCGCATCGGCGAAATAGGAAAACAGCCCTGTGCACTCGTGCACAGAGGGCTGTTGAACTATTTTGGAGGGGGCGGAACGCCCCCGGAGCCGCAAACAGGAGCTGCGCCAGCAGCGAACGCCTTCGTCAGAAGGCGGTTTGCGGCCCGATGCGCGTTAAGAGCGCAGAAAGGGCTGCGCCAGCAGCGAACGCCTTCGTCAGAAGGCGGTTTGCGGCCCGATGCGCGTTAAGAGCGCAGAAAGGACTGCGCCAGCAGCCCGATGCGCAAAAAGTTTGAAAAGGAGGAGTGTTCTATGGCAGTAAAGTACGTTTTTGTAACCGGAGGCGTGGTATCCGGTCTTGGCAAAGGCATCACAGCCGCCTCTTTAGGCCGGCTTCTGAAGGCCAGAGGCTACCGGGTTACCATGCAGAAATTTGACCCCTACATCAATATTGATCCAGGTACTATGAATCCCATTCAGCACGGCGAAGTATTTGTCACGGATGACGGAGCGGAGACAGATCTGGATCTGGGACATTATGAACGTTTTATTGATGAGAGTCTGACCAAAAACTCCAATGTAACCACCGGAAAAATCTACTGGTCTGTGCTTCACAAGGAGCGCCGGGGCGATTACGGCGGCGGCACGGTACAGGTGATCCCTCATATCACCAATGAGATCAAGGGCCGCTTTCACCGGGACTACTCCTCTGACGATACCAGCATCGCCATTATTGAGGTAGGCGGCACAGTGGGCGATATAGAAAGCCAGCCCTTCCTGGAGGCCATTCGCCAGTTTCAGCACGAAGTGGGGCATGAAAATGCCATTCTGATTCATGTTACGCTGATCCCCTATCTGAAGGCTTCCGGCGAGATGAAAACCAAACCCACCCAGGCCAGCGTAAAAGAACTGCAGGGCATGGGCATTTGGCCGGATATCATTGTCTGCCGGTCTGAATATCCCCTGGGACAGCAGCTGAAGGATAAAATTGCCCTTTTCTGCAATGTGCCAAGCAGCCATGTCCTCCAGAATCTGGATGTGGAGTACCTGTACGAGGCGCCTCTGGCTATGGAGCAGGAGCATCTGGCCCAGGTAGCCTGCGAATGCCTCCATCTGGACTGCCCCCAGCCGGATCTGTCAGACTGGACCGCCATGGTAGACGCTCTGCGCCATCCCACCCGGGACGTAACCGTGGCTCTGGTAGGAAAATACACCCAGCTCCACGATGCCTATATCAGCGTAGTGGAGGCCTTAAAACACGGCGGCATTGCGCAAAGATCCACGGTGTCCATCCGCTGGATTGATTCAGAGACGGTCACGGAAGAAAATGTGCATGAAATGCTGGCAGGCGCAGACGGCATTCTGGTTCCCGGAGGCTTCGGAGACCGGGGCATCGAAGGGATGATTTCGGCCATCCGCTATGCCAGAGAGCATCAAATTCCTTTCCTGGGCCTGTGCCTGGGCATGCAGCTGTCCATCGTGGAATATGCCCGCCATGTGCTGGGATACGCGGACGCCCACAGCATTGAGCTGGATCCCGGAACCACCCATCCGGTCATTTCCCTCATGCCGGATCAGAACGGCGTGGAAGACATCGGCGGCACCCTGCGCCTTGGCTCTTATCCCTGCGTGCTCCAGGAAGGATCCAGAGCCTGGCAGCTCTATGGCAGGGACCGGATTGAAGAACGGCACCGGCACCGCTACGAGGTGAACAACGATTTCCGGAAGGCCCTCACCGATCACGGCATGGTTCTCTCCGGCCTGTCTCCCGACGGTCGGATTGTGGAAATGATCGAGCTTCCAAACCATCCCTTCTTCATCGGCACCCAGGCCCACCCGGAGCTGAAGTCCCGGCCCAACCGTCCCCATCCTCTGTTCAGGGGATTTGTGGAGGCGGCTCTGGAACAGCAGGACAAAAATTCCAGTTTAAACTGAAATACCCTATAACAGCGGATGCAGCAAAATCATCAAATCTGATCATTTTGCTGCATCCGCTTCATTTCTGCATACTCTATTCCTGACAATTACAACCCCAGTCTGTCAACCTGCCATACCCCACCAGATCGGATACTAAAATTTTTGTAAAGTCAATGCGCTCCATCTGTATTTCCACCTCCCCATAAATATTTTTGTCTGAGATAATCAGCGTGTTCCGGCGTGATTGCGCCATCACTGATTTCCGCCATGTTGATACTGCCATACAGTTCTCCCCACAGACAATCTATCAGAGAAGAACCGTTTTTCAATCCTTCCTTAAAAGCGTCCAGATCACTCTGGAGGTATTCCGGCAGTCCATACTCATAAGATTTCTCCCGAAGTTCCTCTCCGGAAGACTTCGACTTAAATGCGTCCTCCACCAATGTTTCCATGGATACGCCAAGCGCTTTGGCCAGTTTGTAAATGGTTTCCACAGAACATTTTCCAATGCTGGTTTTCCCATTGCATAATTCACTGAGCGTAGCGTGTGGAACGCCGCTCAAGACGGAAAGCCGATATTTCGTCAGTCCCTTTTCCTGTAGTAACTTATTGATTTCCATTATCATCACCCACCCTCATTATATCGGTATGGCGAAATGAAATCAAGGTCTGCCTCCGACTTCCTTCAGACCCCACCTCACGATGACGCCCTTGTCATTGGCTGCACCCTTCCCACTGCCGTGCGCATCAGGAAGCCTTTTCAAACTGACTGTTGTACAGATCCGCATAGAATCCGCCTTCTGCCAGAAGCTGTTCATGAGTTCCCTGCTCAATAATATCCCCGTCCTTCAGCACCAGAATCAGATCCGCGTTTTTAATGGTAGACAGCCTGTGGGCGATCACAAAGCTGGTGCGGTGCTGTGTCAGCTGGTCCATGGCTTTCTGGGTGATCAGCTCTGTCCGGGTATCCACCGAGGAAGTGGCTTCATCCAGGATCAGCATGGGGTTGTTCTGCACCATGGCCCTGGCAATGGTAAGCAGCTGCTTCTGGCCGGCGGAAACCGCCACGCTGCTGTCAAGAACCGTGTCAAAGCCCTGGGGCAGCGTCTCAATGAAGTGGTAGATGCCGCAGGCCCGGCAGGCCTTCTCCAGCTCTTCATCTGTGACGCCCGTCCGGTTGTAGACCAGGTTTTCCCGGACCGTCCCTTCAAACAGCCAGGTATCCTGCAGTACCATGCTGAAAAGATTGTGCACGCTCTCCCGGGTCATGTCCGATGTGGGGATGCCGTCAATCCGGATACAGCCCCTGTTGATCTCAAAAAACCGCATCAGCAGGTTGACCATCGTAGTTTTGCCCGCTCCCGTGGGGCCCACAATCGCCACCTTCTGCCCCGGCTGAATATGGGCGGAAAAATCCCGGATAATGATTTTATCCGGGGTATCCGGATAGCTAAAGCGGACGTGCTCAAACTCCACTTCGCCCCTGATGTTCTCCGGGGCGCTGTTCTTTCCGGTTTCATCCGGCATTTCCTCCTCATGGAGGAAATCAAAGATATGGTCGCCGGCGGCCGCCGCCGTCTGCATCTGGGTCATGCCCTGGGCCAGGGTGCTCAAAGGCGAAGTAAACAGCCGTACATACATAATAAAGGCTACAATCACGCCAAAGGAAATAGCTCCGTTCATAGCCAGGGCGGATCCCAGGACGCACACCGCCACATACCCCAGGTTTCCCACGATATTCATAAGGGGCTGCATAACGCCGGACAGGAACTGGCTGCGCCACTCCGTCTGATACAGGGCGGCATTCATCTCCCGGAACGATTTTTTAATCTTCCGGTCAGCCCTGGAGAGCCGGACCACGTCATGGCCCGAATACATCTCTTCAATATAGCCGTTCAGCGTACTTAAGTTCTGCTGCCGGGCGATAAAATATTTCTGAGAATGGAGCATAACCCCGCCCATAACGAGAAATCCCAGAACCGTCACCGCCACTGCCGCCAGCGCCATGCGCCACTCTGTCACAAACATCATCACCAGACAGCCCGCAAACTGCACCGACGCGCTGATCATGGAGGGCATACTGTTGGCCAGCGCCTGCTGCAGCGTACTCACGTCATTGGTTACACGGCTGAGAATATCGCCGTAGGAGACCCGGCTGAAATAGCTCATAGGCACCCGGTTTATCTTCCGGGAGAGATCCTGCCTCATAGCAAAAGACAGTTTCAGCGTCACCGTAGCCATGATAAAATGCTCCACATAGGTAAACACCGCGCTGAAGCCGTATACCGCCAGCAGCAGGGCGCCCACCCGGCCGATGGCTCCCATATCAATCCGGCCTGTCAGTCCGTCTGAAATCAAATCCGTAATCCTGCTTAAAAGATCCGGGCCGATAATGGTCAGCACGGCTCCGCAGGCGGCAAAAAGCAGGGCTGCCGCTGTGGGAAGCTTCATACTGTCGGAATAGGAAAATATTTCTCTCAGGACCCCCAGGATCCCTCTTTTGCTCTTTTCCGGTACCCGGGGACCTCTCTGTGTCAATCTGTTCATCTTCTGCTGCCCTCCTTTACGCGCCCAGTTCCTCAGCGGAAAGCTGGGATCTGGCTATCTCCTGATAAACCGGACAGGTTTTCATCAGCTCCTGGTGGGTTCCCATTCCCACCATGCGCCCCTCGTCCAGCACAATAATCTTGTCCGCATCCCGGATCGTACCGATCCGCTGCGCTACAATCAGTCTCGTGGTATCTTTCAGCTCCCTGGAAAGTCCTGCCCGCAGTCTGGCGTCTGTCCGGTAATCCAGAGCGGAAAACGAATCGTCAAAAATCAATATTTCCGCTTTTCTGGCTAGCGCTCTGGCAATGGAGACCCTCTGCTTCTGGCCGCCGGACAGGTTGGTGCCGCCCTCTGCCACCGGCGCGTGAATCCCTTTGGGCAGCTTGTTCACAAACTCACCGGCCTGGGCCAGCTCCAGGGCCTGCCGCACCTCTCCATCGGTGTCTCCTCCCCTGCTTTCGCCAAACAGCACGTTTTCCCGGATATCTCCGGAGAACAGAACCGCTCTCTGCGTCACATAGCCGATGCGGTTATACAGTCCGTCAAAGCTGTATTGCTTTACATTGACTCCGTCCACCAGCACTTCGCCCCGGGTTGCGTCATAGAACCGGGCTGCCAGCCCTGCCAGCGTACTTTTTCCGCTTCCGGTAGCCCCGATAAAAGCCACCGTCTCCCCCTGCTTCACCTGAAAGCTGATATCCTCCAGCACATCTTTGCCGGAGGAAGGATAGTGAAAGGAAACGTGGCGAAACTCCAGCGTTCCCCGCTCCGGGGCGTCCGTCCGGCAGCCTTCTTTCAGCTCTGCTTCGGTTTCCAGCACTTCATTAATACGCTGGGCGGACACCTGGGCTGCCGGCATCAGCATAATAATCATCACCAGCATCATAATCGTCATCACCACATAGGTGGCATAGGTGCCAAATACAACAATGTTGCTGAAAGAAGCCAGGCGGCCTGCCATGTCCGCGGCAGGCACATTTTTTACAATCGCGGCGCCTACCCAGTAAATCACCAGGGACAGGGCGTTCATGGCAAATGTAACGCCGGGCATCAGGAACGCGAAAGCCCGCTGGTTAAAGAGCTGGGTACGCATCAGTTCCAGGCTCCCCTTCTGGAATTTTTCATTCTGGTACTCTTCCGCGTTATAGGCGTGCACCACGTTGATTCCGTTCAGGTTTTCCCGGGCCACCAGGTTGATATGGTCCGTCAGCTTCTGCACCCGTCTGAACCGGGGCACCACAACGCCGATAATCACCAGCATCATGGCCAGCAGAGCTGCCACAAAGCCTGCCGTGATGGCGGAAAGAGTCCAGCTTTTATTTACGATCTTGATAATCGCCCACACCGCCATAACCGGCGCTTTTATCATAATCTGCAGTCCCATGGACACCAGCATCTGCACCTGCGTAATGTCATTGGTGGTCCGGTTAATCAGGCTGGGAACCGAAAACGCCATCATTTCCTGCTGTCCGAAATCCGCGATCCGGTTAAACACTCTTTCCCGGATGGTATAGCTAAAGCCGGAGGCAACCCTGGCCGTCAGATAGCCGCACAGGACGCTTAAAACGGCGCTTGCCAGGGTACAGCCCAGCATCTGCCCGCCGGTAAAAAGGATATCCCCCATAGTGCTTCCCGGGGTTTTAATCAGTACCGTCAGGCTGCTCATATAATCAGGCAGAGACAGATCAAAATAAATCTGTCCCAAAATAAAAATGGTACAGACAGCGGCCATTGTCCATTCCCGCCGCCCCATATTGCGCAGTAATTTCAGCATATTCAAGTCTCCTTACATCTGTTTTTCTGTTATTGCTGCCGGAATACTCCGAAAAAGACCATGTCCAGCAGTTCTCCCACATTCTCCAGCATGGCGTGAAGATCATGGTCTGTTTCTTTTTCCAGATAGGTCTGCATGGCATTCTGGAAAAATCCCCCTATGCTTTCCAGATAGCAGGCTGCCTTCTCCGGTTTCAGGCCGGGGCGCAGAGGAATGCCGGAAAGCAGCGTTTCCATAAACTGCCGGTTCAGTTCCCTGAGAGGCGCGTGCAGCTGCCGTATCTGCTCGATCAAATGCCGGGGAGGCCGGAGCATGGCGTTTTCAAATACCCGCTTCTGTCTGGGGTGAAGCTGGAAATAATCCTCCCGGATCATAAAATACTTCCGCAGCGCCTCCAGCGTATTTCCTTCCTCGTGACCAGACGCCGTCTCCTCAATGTACGCCTGCAGATCCCTGAATGTTCTGTCCACGCAGAGCAGAAACAGGTCGTCCTTCCTGGAAAAATAATGATACATCATTCCCTTGGAAATGCCGTGTCTGCCGCAGATCCCTTCCATATTCACACCGTCGTATCCGTAGGTGCCAAATTCCTGCAGCGCCGCCTGGTAAATCATTTCCCTGCTGCGCTCCTGTCTTTCTTTCTGGGTCATGCGCCTCTTCTCCTTTTATCCGCCCTCATTTACAGACGATTCCGTCTGCATTTCAGGAGTATACCACTTTCAGACGAAATCGTCTATATTTATTTTGTGAAAAATTTATGAAATCGAATACGCGCTTCTGTGCCGTATCCCCGTGCCCGCAAAAAAGGTTCCGAAAAATCTCCCGGTATCAGCCGGACCATTCTCCAGAACCTTTTCTTGCTTTTAAGTCAAATACCCCTTAGCTTGCTGCAGGGTATTTGACCCTCGCGGCAGTCGCCAAATGGACATGCAAGCATGTCCGCTTGGCTCGTTGCCCGCGGGAATACATTTTATTCGATTTCTTTAAAGGAAAGTATCTGAATTGGCGGGATGCGCAGATTCAGATGTATAAAGATTAAAGCCAGCAATAAAACCGCGGCAGTCTCAGACACTATGAGGATGACTGTCACTGCCCCATCCTTTTCTTCTGCCGGAGGCAGTTCCTCTGCGTCTGTCTCCTTTGCAGCTGCTCCTTTAGAAAACGCGGAATCAAAGTATTCATTCTGATCATCCGCCATCAGATTTACATACTGCTCCGCTTTGCTTCCCGCAGCGGTACCCACCGTTACGCACAATACGGTCAGCAGCATGACGCCGCTAAGCAGCGACATGACGCACTGCTTTTTTGTCCTTCCCACTCCCCCTTTCAAAGCTTCTCCCCGGATATCTCGTTATTTTAATCCCAGCCCAATCATTAGAGCCGGTATCCAGAAAACATATGTATTGGTATAAATCCTGTATAGTATTTGTTCTAAAGGTGAAGGCAATCCTCCGCACAAATACCAGATAAGCAGCAAAAAGTAGATTCCATACAGGATCAGGCCTGCCGCCAGGAAAATTCTTTTCCCCGGTATACGGAAAACTTTTTTATATTGAAGAAGTTTTAAAATAAAAATAGATATGGCTAAAATGCCAACTGGCCGTATAAAAACAATAAAATAAAAATTGTATGTAATAAAGGTAGCAGCCGATAATTTTTGCAAATAAGGCTCAAAATAAAGTTCCAGCAAAATATAAACCAATGCCAGACCTCCGGTCACTATGAGCATCTGTCCCTTGCCTTTCGTCATAGTCTTCATTTGTATCCCCTCTCTTTCCTGCCTACATTCCAAAAAGTAATCTGCTCCTCAAAGAATTTCTCCGAGTAATCATACTTTATAGTTCCTTCAGACTTATCCACAAGTTCCGCAATAAAATACGGCTTCCGATTTATCCTCCACAATCACTGTCTTCCTATCCATCCCTGCTCTATCAATCATAATAACTATTAAATCTACTTTCAAAATAATCTTTGGCACGATTAATCATTTCTACACACTCAAATGGGTATTTACTATTCCCGGTTTCTTGAGAGAGCATAATGTAATCCGCCTGCTCTTTAATAATCAAATATAAATCAGCGATTTCTGCCTTTGAACAAAATTTGGAGTTAGCAAATTGAGTAAATATACCTGTAGCGACACATGAAACTAAGCCTTCAGCATTACATTTTTTTACAATAATATTTTGCAAATCAGGAAGTTCATAAGGCGTAATACTTGACATTAGGTCTCCCCGAGCAACCATAATACCTTCCACCCACTTCATTATATTGTCTAAATTTTTTATACCATTTTTACTCTCGATTTTAGCCATTAACTTTATATTATTATTTCCCCATACCTCACTACATATATTTCTAACTTCTTCTATCTGATAGTCCTGTTCAACAAACGACACTGCAATCCATTCAGGAATTAAACCTAATTTGCACATTTTTTTCAAATAAAATATGTCCTCGTCCTCCAAGCTATCATAAACAATTCTACTATCTGGAAATAGCGATGAGCTCATTTTCTTTATTGTTGTCTCAGCTTGTATACATTCACATAGTATATAACCTGAGTTTATATTCTTAATTTCAAAAACAACTTGCCCATCCCTAAACGTTATCCTCTCACCTTTATTTAAGCTTGGAATAAATTGCGATAGATGAGGCAGCGGGATGCATTTATTATCATATGAACTTATTCTATCTTCAATTCTCACTTTATCACCGATTTGATATTTTATCTCCTTCATATCACCCACTCTCATCCTCGATGAAGGCAAATCCAAAATAACTTCTAGTTTTTTCCCAATTTTTTCCTGCGCCAGCCTAACATTCATAAAGTAAGAACAAAAATCCCTTTGTCTCAAGCCCATATGTACTCTGTACATATCAACATTTTCACTTGCTAATTTTACAATATGTTTAACTTCACAAAGAGTAGGGCCTAATGTTGCCATTATTTTAGTGCTCATCCATTTTCTCCTTTTTTATTATACCATATCTGCCTAACTATTACATAAATCTGTCCTCTAATCCTCTAATTCCTCTAATTTATATATTTTGGTCTCCAATCTTTTTTTGACTTTCCTATAGAACGAGGGTGCTGCTTCATCATGAAATTCAATCACGAAATTCATGATGAAGCAGCACCCTCCGGTTTGCAGTATTTTCCAATCAGTAGTAGCACCCGTTCTCCTGCTGCCACTGGCAGATGATATCCACATTCTCCAGTTCCAGCTCCGTGATATAGGTGTAAAGCATCTCCGTGGAGGAGGTGCTGGGGCAGTAGGGCTTGGCAGCCTCGTACCAGTCTTTTCCCTCAAATTTCTGATAGGCCTCCAGCGCCGAACCGCCTAAAGATGGGTCGAATACATAGCCGTATCTGGCCAGAATTTCATTGATAGCCAGCTGGGACTTATAATGCCGTTCCTCCACTGTATCAGCCTGCAGCACAGTCAGATCGCTATCTGTGATCAGCCTCTGGCTGCTGAAGGGGAAGATAAAGTCGGAGGCCGGGGCGCTGATGCCCCCGATCACCGTAACCGTCTCTTGGCCGGCCGCCGTGCTTCCCTGGGCGCCGTCTCCCCCCACCGTATCCAGCGAACCGTCTCCCAGGCTCTCCCAGCCCGGAGAGGTTCCCTGCTGCACAGACTGCAGGATTTCCGGCGTCACCACCGCTTCCTGCTGGCCTGCCGCGTAGGAGGCAATGACATAGGGAGGAATATTGACGTGCATTCCGTCTGATTCCATCCAGAAGTCCATGGTCTCTGTACCGAAATTGCTGCGAATGCTCTCCTCGCTGATATTTTCCACCTGCCCGATGATCTCCTGCCGGTAGGCTTCCACCACCGCTTCTTCAGCCGTACTCTCATCACAGCCCAGCAGCTGCCCCATGGTCATCTGCTGTCCGGTAGTAAGATCAAAGGAAGTGCCGAAGGGCATACTGTAGCCGTGGGCGCCGCCGGTATAGGTATAGGAAAACTGCTTCACAGAATATACCGTTCCCACCAGGTACACATTGTCCACCGTGGTCTCATAGGTAACGCTGTCCACCAGATCCGGCTGGTAATCCATGAGGGCTTCCCGGTCCTGGCTGGCGTAGGCAGCCTGCTCATCCCCGTCCGCAATGGTTTCTGTGTAAAAATAGGTGTTCACTGTCTGCAAAATCTCATCCGACACTCCGGAGACGGTCTCCAGCACCGGATATTCCACTGTCACCTGCGTATAGGGGTTATAAGAATCCACCCGCACTCCTGCCGGCAGCGTCACAGGGGGCTCTGTCTGAGCTGCCCCTGCCTCCATGCCGGCCAGAAGCATCAGCAGCAGGCCTGCGCTTATTCCCCGGATTTTCTTCTTCATAGGCCTTCTCCTTTTTTCGAAGCGATACCGTTTCTCCTCAGATCTCGATCAGCTCGTACTGGTCGCTGCCAAGACCGATCTTCACCGCGTGCTCCACTGCGGATCTCCAGTTGGTATCCGGTCCCACCGTGGTAAAGTGGTCATGATGGTCATGGTTGGCCGCGATCTGATCCCCCAGCTGGCTGTTGACAACCGGCGTCTGGGCGTTTACGGCATCCACGCAGGCCAGATCCAGGGCTACCGGATCAAAGGAGGCAAACATACCCACATTGGGAATGATAGCCGCGTCATTCTCCGCGTGGCAGTCACACTGGGGAGAGACATCCACCACCAGATTAATATGGAAGTTGGGCCTTCCGTCACAGACTGCCTTGGCGTACTCCGCAATCTTGCAGTTTAAAATATCATTGGACTCATCGGAAGCCGGCAGAACCGCGTCTTTCGGACAGACGCCGATACATCTGCCGCAGCCTACGCACTTGTCATGGTCGATGGAAGCCTTATGGTCTGTAATGGAAGGAGCGCCATGGGCGCAGATCTTGATACATCTGCCGCAGCCGATGCACAGTTCCTGATCCACATGGGGTTTGCCCGCGCTGTGCATCTCCATCTTGCCGGCCCTGGAGCCTCCGCCCATTCCCAGATTTTTCAGAGCGCCGCCAAAGCCTGCGCACTCATGTCCCTTAAAGTGATTCAGGGAGATAACGATATCCGCATCCATCAGAGCCTGGCCGATTTTAGCCTCCTTTACGTATTCGCCCCCTTCCACGGGAACCAGCGCTTCGTCCGTACCCTTAAGTCCGTCTGCGATGATCACATGGCAGCCGGTGGAGAAAGGTGAAAATCCGTTCTCATAGGCAGACTCCATATGATCCAGGGCATTCTTTCTGCCGCCCACATACAGGGTGTTGCAGTCCGTCAGGAAGGGCTTTCCTCCCAGCTCCTTCACCACATCCGCCACCACTTTGGCATAGTTGGGGCGAAGGTAGGCCAGATTGCCGGGCTCTCCAAAGTGAATCTTGATGGCCACAAAGTGATTCTCAAAGTTAATCTGGTCAATGCCTGCCGTCTTAATCAGCCTTCTCAGCTTGTGAGGCAGGGTCTCCCCGTTTCTGGTGCGCATGTCAGTAAAGTAAACCTTTGATTTTTCCATGTCTCTTTCCTCCTTAATATACAAAGCAGGTATCCCGTCCTTAACCGGGGTACCCGCCTCAGGTCCGTTTATTTATTTCTCATGTTTGATCCGGATATACTGCTGGATCAGCTTTACGGCTCCGTCAATTCCCAGGTCGCTGGTGTCCACCGCCAGATTGTAGCTGTCTACGGCTCCCCACTTTTTCTCCGTCTGGAAATTGTAGAAACTGGCCCGCTTTTTATCCGCCTTTATCACCATATCCCTGGCCTTGGCCTCCGTGATATGCTCAAACTCGGCCACCCGCTTGACTCTGAAATCCAGGGGCGCATGGACGAACACCGATGTCAGGTCTTTGCAGTCCCGCAGGATATAATCGGCCCCCCGGCCTACAATCACGCAGGATTCCCGCTCGCCCAGCCGGCGGATGGCATCGTACTGAGCCTGATAGATCTGCTGATTCAGCGTGGTCCCCACATAGTTCATGGAAGGATACACATCCATCACAATGGAGTACAGCAGGCTGCTGGTAGGCTTTTCATCATAGTTTTCCAGCACTTTCTCGCAGATGCCGCTCTCCTCTGCCACCAGCTTTAACAGTTCCTTGTCATAAATCTTAAGTCCCAGTTCTTTCGCCAGCTTCCGGCCCACCTGGTGGCCGCCGCTTCCGAACTGTCTGCCAATGGTAATGATCATATTTTCTGCCATCCCGATCCCCCCTTTTGCCGTCTTTCTGACAGCAGCTTTTTACGGTCTTATTATATCATTCCTGCCGGGGTTTTTCCATATTTTTTTACAAAGTCCCCGGGGCCGTCCGGCACTTCTGATAGGCGATCCTCTCTCCCCCCTCCCGCAGGTCGATCAGGCCGCAGCGGACAAATCCGTTCTTTTCCAGCAGCCTCTGCATCACATAATTGTCCCTGTGGGTATCGATCCGAAGGTTCCGGCACTGTTCCCAGGCCCAGTCCATGCAGGCCTGCCCCACGCCGGAGCAGGTGCCTGCAGACGCCACCCGGTGAAGAACCGCGTAAGGCCCTTCTTCCAGCCATGCTCCTTCCCGGATGCAGTCATAATTGGGCTCCGGCCGCCTGGCAAACATAAACACGCCGGCCAGCTCCTCCCCCGCCGGGGTCTGCCGGCACACCGCGTACAGTTCCCCCGCTTCCAGGTCTTTCTGCACAATCTCGGGCTGAGGATAACCGCCCTCCCACTGGCTGGGATTCCCGTGCTCTCTCTGGAACTGCCGGGCCTTCTCATAGATGGATAAAATATTTTCCAGATCCTTCCCGGCTGCTTTTCTGATGGTAAAATTCATACTCTGCCCTTCTCCCTGTCCGTACAGGTTCTCTCCTGTCCCGGGCTTTTATTTCAGATGCTGGTAAGCCTCCACCTTTCCGGAGGCGAAGCTGGGCAGGCCGTAATACACATTCAGCGCCTGATCCAGCAGGGGCAGCATGGCGGCGGCTCCGGTAGCCTCTCCCAGGTGCATCCCCGCGTACAGCAGCGGCTCCAGCCCCAGATCATCCAGGGCCATCTTTCCTCCCGGCTCCGCGCTGCAGTGGGTTGCCACCATATACTCTTTTGCCAGCGGCTCCAGCCGGGCCGCGAAGCAGGCGGAAATTCCGGAGATGAATCCGTCTATCCACACCGGCATCCGGCAGGCGGCGGCTCCCAGAAAGCATCCCGTCATGCCGGCAATATCCAACCCGCCTACTTTAGCCATTATATCAATGGGATCTTCCGGATCCGGCTGGTTTACCTCTATGGCCTGCCGGATGACCTGTATCTTTTTCCCCAGTCCCTGGCTGGAGAGCCCCGCCCCCCGGCCTGTCACCTCTTCCGGCTGTCTGTGAAACAGCACGGCGGCGCAGGCGGAACTGGTGGTTGTATTTCCGATTCCCATCTCCCCGGTAATAATCAGGTCGTATCCCTGCTCTCTCAGCTCCTCTGTGATCCGTATGCCCTCTTCAATGGCCCGGATACATTCCTCCCTGCTCATGGCAGGCTCGACGGCAATATCGCCCGTTCCGTGGCGGACAGCCCGGTTGCGGATCTTTTCATGGACGCCGTCCACATTCATTCCGATATTAACCGGAACCACATCCGCGTTCAGGATCCGGGACATGACGCACACGCTGCTGATCCCCTGTCCCATATTTTCCAGGACCTGGGCCGTCACTTCGCTTCCCGTCTGGCTGACGCCTTCTCTCACCACGCCGTTATCCGCGCCCATAATGACAATCGCCCGTTTCCGGCAGCGGGGATTCTCCGTTCCCTGAATCGCCGCCAGCTGGGCCACCATCTCTTCCAGTTTTCCAAATCCCCGCAGAGGCTTGCACAGGGAATCCCAGTGCTCCCAGGCTTTCCTGCCGCTGCTTGGATCAACGGATCGGATCTTTTTTACTGTTTCCTCCAGTTTCATATCACACTTTCCCCCATTTTCCCGGGATGGCCTCCCGGATTTTTACCTTAATCAGCACACGCAGCAGCGCACGCCGGGACAGCAGCAGCTGCACAGGGCGTTTGCCAGACAGAGGTTCATACACATATCGCTGCCTCCTCCCAGAGGGCTCCCGTACATGTCCCCCATGCCTCTGTACCACTGGCCCCCGTTTTCCAGTCTGGATACCAGCTGCTGATACTGCACATTCCCCGGTTCCATCCGGGCCGCCGTGGCCGCATGCTCTTTGGCTGTCACATTATTTCCCTGGCCTGCATTGGCCAGAGCGCTGTAATAATACCATCTGGCCGACCGCTGCTTTATCTCGGAGAGCACATGAAGAGCCTCCGCGTAATGCTGGCTGTTAATATAATTGGCAGCCGCCTGCATCCGAATATCTTCTTCCGAAGTATAGCCCTGGCTGCCCTGACCGCTCTGGCCGAAACCGCCGAAGCCCCCGAAACCGCCAAATCCTCCGAAGCCGCCAAAGCCTCCGAAGTCCTCATAAGCGCCGCCCGAGCCGCTCTGGGTATACCCCTGCTCCTTCTCCTTCATAATCTGCTGATAGGCCTGCTGAATCTCCTTAAATTTTTCTTCAGCCTGGGCTTTGTTGGGGTTATTTACATTGGCGTCCGGGTGGTATTTCCGGCTCAGTTTTCGATAGGCTTTTTTGATCTCCTCGTCGGAAGCATTCTCCGGCACGCCCAAAACCTCATATGGATTTCTCATAATTTTTCCTCAATCTATCTTCCGGCAGCCTGCCTCATTTTTCCGCAGAAGGCTGCTTCTTTTTTCTGCGCTGCTCCAGAATCACCGAATACCTGCACCACACGCCGGAGTACAGAATATTCCGCAGAATTTCAGCCCCCTGCAGAATGGGGAGCCGCTCAAATACTCTGGAGCACTGACTCATCATATCCACCAGAATGGATTCCACCATCTTTTCAAACGCTTCCGGGTGCTCCTGTCTCATACCAAGGAAGATATTGTAGTTTCCGTGTTTCCGGTCTTTTTCCATATCTTCAAAGGCATCCATCAGATAAACAAATTTCCCCAGGTAAAAACCCAGGGAACGCAGATCCGCCTGCCATTCATCTTCCCGGCAGACGAACATCTCCCCCAGAAACTTTCCGGTCAGCCCCGCCACATAGTCAAGGTCCCGGCTGTTCTGTCTCTCAGCCCGGGCCAGCAGATCGACGCACTCGTCCAGGGTTCTGGCCTGTCTGGGATATTTGATTTTCAGCTTCTGATAATCGGACCGCAGAGAAGCCGCCAGCGCCCGTCTGGGCCTGCTCCGCTCATCTCTCCAGTCATCCACTGCTTTCTGATAGGAAAGCAGCACCGTCATATCCGCCGCATACTCGGTAAATCCATTGTGAATCAGCTCATGGCGCTGAAAAGGATGGGTTACGCAGCGGCGGCGGTTCTTTACCTGGCCGGGCTCGTACAGCCCTGTCAGCAGTACCGCCAGGAAGGTCATATCATAGTTTAGCAGCATCTGGCCGATCCGTCCATACCGCCTGTGCAGATCATGACATAAACCGCAGTAATAACTGCGGTATGTCTCATAATCCTTTACTTTTAATTCCTGCCTGTTAATACATACATATCCAAACATACGCAATCTCAGCTCTTTTTTATAAATTCCGTGCCGCATTTGGGGCAGGTGATGCAGATTTTTCCCTTGCCCCTGGGAATACGGATCTTCTGTTTGCAGTTGGGGCATTTATAAATGTGATGGGTTTTCAGATCCCGGGCCCTGTTTTTTTCTTTCCGGAAAAACCCGAAAAGACGTCCCTTCAGCTGGAGATATTTCGCGTTCTCCGCGTACCGCTTCTGAATGTTTTTGGAAAACATGCGGAAGTACACATAAACCAGCAGCAGTATCACTGCTCCGTTGATGATTCCGATCCGGAGAAACAGGTTCAGCACCATCAGCGCCACCGCCGTCCCCAGAAGAAATTTGGAATACTCGTCTGTCCCGTACCTGCCGGTCATAAATCGGATCAATTTGTCTCTCATAAAATCAGGAAGCCACCTTTCATGTATTCTACATGAAAATCATGGTAAACCCAAAACTTTTCTGTGTCAATAATGGTAGCACAGAGTTCACACAAATTTTAGATATAGGGAAACCACAGCGCCGCCTGAAAGCTGTCATCCTCCAGGCTGATCTGAAACCTTCCCCCCATCAGTTCCGTCAGGCTTTTCGCGATGGACAGCCCCAGTCCGGTCCCCTCCGTGCTCCGGCTCAGATCGCCCCTCACAAACCGTTCCTGCAGTTCATCTGCGCTCATCTGCAGCTTCTGCCGGCAGATATTCCGAAAAAGGATCTCCACCCCTTCCTGTCCCCGCTTCATCTCCAGCTTGGCTTTGGTCCCCGGCATGGCATACTTGGCCATATTGCCAAAAAGGTTCTCAAACACCCGCCACAGCTGCCGGCCGTCCGCCCGGATCACCACCGGCTCTTTCTCCATGGAAATCTCCATCTCAAGCTGGCTCTCCTCCAGACGCTCCGAGCACTCCCCGTAGGCCTGCCGCAGCATCTGCCCCAGGTTCAGCTCCGTCATATGAAGCTCTATATTTCCGGAACTGATCTTGCTGGCCTCGATCAGATCTTCCGTCAGCTGCTTCAGCCGCTGGGACTTCTGGTCCAGCACCCGGATATACTCTCTGGCCCGCTCATTCTGCAGCTCCTCCCGCTTCAGCAGATCCACATAATTGATAATAGAGGTGAGGGGAGTTTTGATATCATGGGACACGTTGGTGATCAGCTCCGCTTTCAGCCGTTCGTTCTTCACCATGGAATCCACCGCTTTCTGCAGTCCCTCTCCCATCTCGTTCACCGCCAGGGACATCTCCAGGCTCTCCCCGGTCATGGCCTTTGTATCAATCCTGTAATCCAGCTTTCCCTGGGAAATCTGATACAGGCCTTCCCGCACGTTCTGCTTTCCCACCTCGTCCCGCATCAGATACAGCAGCACGGCCATATCCAGAACCAGGGCCATCACTGCGCCGGGCAGCCCGAAAAAGCCCACAAAGAAAATGTTCAGCGCGAAAAAAGCCACATAGCCGATCACCAGACGCTGGGAATTTTTTCTGGCGCTGTATGCCTGCCTGCAGCCCAGCAGCACCGCGTAGCACACGCTGTTGCTCCACAGGGTCCCTGCCTTATGCCGGCGCACAAAGCTGAGAAATCCGAACAGGATCACGCCGTATTCCGTTACTGCCGTGAGAAGAAGCTGTCCCCGGAAGGAAAGCAGACGGAACAGATACCCGGCCGCCACCTCCGTAACCAGCAGATACCAGCTCACCCCCACAATCAGGCAGAGGCCGGCGGCAATCTCCGTAGGGATCCGATCGAATCCGGACAGCAGGGCGGCGCCTCCTTTCTCCTGCCGTCCCGCCGCGGCCGTCAGGAGTGCCAGCAGCAGCACCAGCAGGATCCCGCTGCCGGCCGCGCCGACTATGCTGCCCAGCAGCACCGGCTCCCGCTGCTCATAGGCCAGATAGGCCTCCTGTATCTCATCCCCGATGGGGTAGCTTACATTCACCGCCAGCAGCACCCGCTCGCCGGAGCCGAGAAAGTTTGTGTCAATAAACCATCGGGAAGCTTCCTCGTTCATCACATACTCGCTGTTGGCCGCCATGATGTTGAATTTCCGCTCTCCCACATAGAGGAATTCCAGTTCCTCGTCATTCTGCACCATCCGCTGGGCGGCGGAGTAGCTTTTCACTCCCATATTGGTATAGCGCTGCCGGGTGCTGGTGTTTTCCACATAGTACTGCACATTGCTGGGCGCTTCATTATTATACAGGCCCTGGGGATCCTCCTGAGCCGTAAGGTACGCCTGGTAGCGGGAGGCAACATCCCGGCTTGTCTCGCAAAGGTACTGATAATATTCCAGCAGGGCGGTTCCCGGGTTCGCGCTCAGTTCCGAATAATCCGCCAGCCGGCTGCCGGATATGGGAAGCACTGTCTCCAGCGTCTGAGCCTCGCCTTTGAGCTCTTCTCCCGCCGCCTGCTCCGTCATGCCGGAGTTCAAAAGGTCTTCGATCCGGTTTCGCAGGGCGCTCTCCCCGTTTTCATGGAAAGTCAGAAGGTCACGGATATAGTAGGCCGTATTCAGGTTCAGATTGGTCTCATCCTGGGTGCCGCTGGCATACTGACGGATGTCCACTTCCTTCAGCTCCTCATACTGCCCGTCCCGCTCAAACAGTTCTTTGTTTTCCTGGTAAGCAATCTTGGACCGCACGGTTCTCTCCGTCAGACTCAGAAAAAGCTTCGTCTCCTCAAAGCTCTTTCCCATTTCGCTGATGATGAAGCTTCCCTCCGTCCAGTAAAACACGTTGGTCAGGCAGACCACCAGCACGCAGACCAGAAGTCCCTGCAGGATCACATTGGCGCTTTTAACGCCCATTCTGTACCAAAACCGTTTCATACAGCCTCCCGGTTTAATCTATACTCTCAATCTTGTAGCCGATTCCCCACATCACCTTCAGATACCTGGGATTCTTGGGATCAATCTCGATCTTCTCCCGGATATGGCGGATATGTACGGTAACGGTATTATCCGCACAGAAGGCTTCTTCTTTCCAGATCCGCTCGTAAATCTCATCGATGGAGAATACCTTTCCCTTGTTCATAATCAGCAGCAGCAGAATATTGTACTCGATTCGGGTCAGCTTCACCGGCTCTCCGTCCACCGTCACTTCCTTGCGCTCGTCGTTCACCACCAGGCCGCCGGTATGGTAGACGTGCTCTTCCTCTTTCGCCTCCTGCATGGTGCCCAGGGTGGTGTAGCGCCGAAGCTGGGATTTCACCCTGGCTACCAGTTCCAGGGGATTGAAGGGCTTCGTCACATAATCGTCCGCCCCGATATTCAGCCCCAGAATCTTATCGCTGTCCTGGGATTTGGCGGAAAGAATAATGATGGGAATGCTGCTCTCCTCCCGGATCTTCAGCGTGGCATGGATGCCGTCCATGCCGGGCATCATCAGATCCAGTATCAGCAGATGGATGGTTTCCTCCTTCATGATCTGCAGCGCCTGTTTCCCGTCATAGGCTTTAAACACATGATACCCTTCCTGCATCAGATAAATTTCCACCGCGTCCACAATTTCTTTTTCATCATCGCAAACCAGTATATTATACATATTCCCCTCCTGTTACGCTTTCCCTCATTTTGTTACTATTCACAGCCCCCCCGCCCCATGCGCACTCGTCGCCTCTTTGAGGCTCCAGTCCCGCCCCTGACGGAGCTAAGACTGCTTATGTGGGCGGGGTAACTGCTTCACAGTTCTGCTTCAAACTTGACAACAGGTGCTGACACGCAAGCGCGATACACCTGTTGTCAAGTTTGAAGCGGCTGTGAATAGTAACCTCATTTTGCAAATTGCTCCTGCCGGACCGCAGGAATTCCTTCTTCCAGTCTAGCAGGAGCAAATGAAAAAAGCCTCCATGAAACCATTAAATTTTCCTTAAATTATTTGGTCTCAATCACATGCATCATATTGGTCATATTTCCCTTACCCTTTACCATATTGGTGGTGGGATCGCCGGCGGTAAATACTACCATATCCCCGGGCTTTACCAGTTTTTCCCGTTTTACCACATACATGGCATGGGAAATGATATTCTCTGTGGAATCCTCCTGGTACCCCTGCAGCGGCACTACGCCCCAGTCAATCTGCAGCTTTCTCTGAGCCCTCTCATTGGGAGTCACCGCATAGATGGGCACGCTGGGCCGGAAATTGGACACCAGGCGGGCCGTCTGTCCGGACATGGTGGGCGTCACAATACATTTTGCCTTCAGGTTAAAGGCAGTCTGCACGGCGGCAACGCCAACGGCGCTGGATACATTCGCCTCTCCCTCCAGGGACTTGAAATCCGGCACCTCATACGTCTGTTTGCTCTCCGTATACTCTGCGATTTTCACCATGGTCTGCAGCGCCTCGATGGGATGTCTGCCGGCAGCCGTCTCTCCGGACAGCATGATGGCGCCTGTTCCCTCATTGATGGCGTTGGCCACATCCGTCACCTCCGCTCTTGTAGGCCTGGGATTGCGGATCATGGAATCCAGCATCTGGGTGGCCACAATCACCGGCTTATACTGGGCGTTGCACTTTTTGATAATCATCTTCTGATAGTAGGGAACCTCGTGGGCCGGAATCTCCACGCCCATATCGCCCCTGGCAATCATGATGCCGTCTGATACCCGGATAATTTCATCAATATTCTTGATGCCCTCCGCGTTCTCAATTTTGGAAATCACATCAATATGTTCTGCGTTATGCTCCCGCAGAATCTCCTCGATCTCCAGCACGGCGCTGGCATCCCGCACAAAGGAAGCGGCAATAAAATCAATGCCCTGCTCAATGCCGAAGATAATGTCATCCCGGTCTTTTTCCGTGATAGCCGGCAGCTTCACATCCACATTGGGGAGGTTGATGCCTTTGCGCTCGCCCAGTTCCCCGCCGTTGTCCACCTGACAGACCACATCCGTATCCGTCAGGCTCTTTACCGTCATCTCAATCAGGCCGTCATCAATGAGAACCCGGTCTCCCGGCTTCAGATCCCTGGGAAGATCCTGATAGGTCTGGTAGCAGATATGGCTGTTTCCTTCCATCTGTCTGGTGGTGAGCACAAACTCCTGCCCCTCCTCCAGCATAACCTTTTTTCCGCCCTCCAGTCTGCCGGTCCGGATCTCCGGTCCTTTCGTATCCAGCAGAATCGCGATGGGTTTCTTCAGCTCAGACCGAACCTGCTTGAGCAGATCCATTCTCTTTTTCTGTTCTTCATGATCCCCATGTGAAAAATTGAAACGGGCCACATCCATCCCATTCTCCACCAGTTTTCTCATAATCTGCGGATTATCAGAATTGGGACCCATCGTACAGATAATTTTTGTTCTCTTCATATTTATGTTCTCCTTCCATCCCGTATCAGCCCTGAATTACCCGGGTCGCCCACACCGCGTCTGAACCGATGCCGGTAATGACAATACCGGTTTTGGTAGACTGGGCGTGGATTACCTGTCCGTCTCCGATATACATGGAAACGTGGTACACATAGCCGTTTTTCGCATAAAAGATCAGGTCTCCCGGTTCCGCCGAGGATACAGGGATCTGCATCCCGTATCCCGCCTGGGCTTCCGCCACCCGGGGAATATAATATCCGAAATTCGCGTAAATACTCTGGGTAAATCCGGAACAGTCGCAGCCGTTTGTCAGGCTGGTTCCGCCCCACACATAGGGATTTCCCAGAAACTGGAAAGCAAAATTTACAATCTCGCTTCTCACCATGGCCGTCTGGTCCGCCTGGCGCACAGAAGTCAGGGTATAATAGCAGGCCGCATTGTCCTCCGGCTCCACCAGCACCTCTGCCAGGGTCATGTTGTTTTCCCCGGCGCTCTCCACTGCTCCGGACGCTCCCGCTCCCGTCAGCAGGCCGGAGGCCCGGACATAGCCTCTGGCGTTTCCGGACTCCACATACACCCATTCCTTGCCCTCATCAGCCAGGATATAGCACAGTCCTCCCTCCGGAAGAGATCCCACCGCTCTGGCGGAATCCTGTCTGGATTCCCGGATGCTCAGGTCCTCTTTTGCCACCGCATATACTTTGGCGGCCATCACCTCATACACGGTGGTATGGGTGTGGGTATAGGCGCTGTTCTCCGTCCTGGCCAGGGTCAGCCTGGCTGTGGGCAGGTTTGCCTCTCCCTTTACCTTCACCAGCCGTTCTGCCGTATCGCCTGTGGCCAGTTCCTCCTGGGGGATATAGCCCCTTACATTGGCGGATTCCACATACACCCAGCCGTTGCCCTCATCCTCCAGAATGTAGCAGAGGCCGTAGTAATCCATCACTCCCACCTGCCGGGAATCCCGGGATGTTTCCTCGTACACGGAAGCGCCTTCCGGGTTTTTCACTACGCCGTATACTTTTTCCACCTGCACAAAGCGAAACTCCAGCGCAATATCCGGAGGCGTCACAATATTCTGACGGGCAATCAGCTCTTCATTGGAAATCCCCCGGTCCGTCTCGCTCTCTTCCTCTTCCGTTTCTTCCTCAATCAGTTCCTCTGTCTCCGTTTCGGTTTCTGTCTCCGTTTCCGTCTCGGTCTCCGCTTCCGTCAGGCCGCTTTCGCTCTCTGTAACAGTCTCTGACCCGCTCTCCCCCTCTGTAACCGTCTCGGACTCTCCCCCGGGCGTCTCAGAGGGAACGGTTTCAGATCCCCCTTCTGTCTCCGTGGAGGGCACCGTCTCAGAAGGCGTCGTCTCAGAAGGCGGTGTTGTCTCAGAGGGCGGCGTTGTCTCAGAAGGCGGTGTTGTCTCAGAGGGCGGCGTTGTCTCGGAAGGCGGCGTTGTCTCAGAGGGCGGCGTCGTCTCCGGCGCAGGAGTCGTCGGCTCCGTAGGCGGATTCGTCACAGGTTCCGTGGGAGGATTTGTGGGCGGCTCCGTGGGGGCCTCTGTAGGCGGATTTGTGGGCGGTTCCGTAGGCGGCTCTGCAGGCTTCGTTTCCGCTGTAGTACTAGCCTGCGTCTCTGCCTTCGGCTGCTCCTTTTTTCCCTCCTCTGCCTGTACAGCTGCTCCAAAACCGCTGCTCAGCATCATCACACATAGTCCCATCGCTACCAGCTGTTTCTTTTTCATGTATCTGTCCTCTCGCTGCTAAACTGTATAATTCTGCGTTTTATACGCTATTTTTCCAGAATATCCAGTTCATTATACAACAATTTGCCCTCCGCATCAATCACCTTACCGGAATTTTGCGCAATTTTCATATATCCTTTATTTTTTCCGCTTTTTAACAAGAAAAAATTGCACTTCCGCGTGCCATTCGCTATAATAGGTGAGGGTATCGCAAAGTACCCTCTTTCCATTAAATATAAGGGAATGCTGCAAAAAGAGTACATTTGCAGCATTCCCTCCCCCCATATTTGAGAAAGGACATCTGTATACCAATGAATATTCCTGAAACACCCCAAAAGGAGCCCCAGCAGCGCCTTTCCGGCATCCTGGCGCATCCCACCTCCTTCCCCTCTCCTTACGGTATCGGAGATCTGGGACAGGGGGCCTATGATTTTATTGATTTTCTGGAAGCCACGGGGCAGCATCTGTGGCAGGTTCTTCCCCTGGGACCCACCGGTTTCGGCGATTCCCCCTATCAGGGTTTTTCCGCCTTTGCCGGACAGCCTCTGATCATCAGCCCGGAAAAGCTGCTGGAAATGAAGCTGCTTACAGAAAAGGATCTGGAGGATATGCCCGAGTGGGATCCCCGGAAAGTAGACTACGGTCCCGTGATTGAATTTAAAACCGGCCTGCTCCGTCTGGCTTTCCACGCTTTCCACCATACCCCCGACAAGACTCTGCTGGAGGAGTTTGAGCATTTCTGCGATGAGGAGAGCGGCTGGCTGGACGATTACAGTCTGTTTATGGCGGGAAAGGACGCCCATGAGGGCAAAAGCTGGCTGGAATGGGAGGACGATCTTATGTTCCCCACTTCCTCTGTAAGAAAAGAATGGAAAGAACAGCTGGGAGAAGAGATTCTCTATTACCAGTTTGTACAGTTTATTTTCCAGAAACAGTGGCAGGAGCTGCGGGAGTACGCCCATGAGCATGAAGTGGAAATCATCGGAGATATTCCTATCTTCGTCTCCCTGGACAGCTGCGATGTGTGGGCCAACAAAAAGCTGTTTCAGCTGGACACCAAGGGCTATCCTACCTGTGTGGCCGGGGTTCCCCCCGATTATTTTTCCGCCACCGGACAGCTGTGGGGCAATCCCCTCTACGACTGGGATTACCACAAATCCACCGGATACCGCTGGTGGATTGAGCGGATCCGCCGTCAGCTGACCATGGTGGATTATCTGCGGATCGACCATTTCCGGGGCTTCGAGGCTTACTGGGCCGTGCCGGCCGGCGAAGAGACAGCTGTCAACGGCACCTGGATCAAAGGGCCCTGCGAAGATCTGTTTCTGGCCATCCAGAAGGCGCTGGGAAAAGATATCCCCATTTTCGCAGAGGATCTGGGAGTGATTACGCCTGAGGTGGAGCAGCTGCGGGATATGTTTGAATTTCCCGGCATGAAGGTGCTTCAGTTCGGATTCGGAGATATGGACGACCGGAACTATGTGCCCCACTTCTACACCACCACCAACTGCATCTGCTATACCGGTACCCATGACAACGATACCACCATGGGCTGGTATGAAGAGCAGCCGGAAATGATTAAGGACCGGATCCGCCGTTACGGAAATACCGACGGAAACCGGGTGAGCCTGGACTTTATCCGGTTCTGCATGGGGTCCATCGCCCGCTACGCCATCTTCCCCATCCAGGATCTGCTGGTACTGGGCAGCGAGGCCAGGATGAATACCCCCGGCGTTGCCGCCGGCAACTGGAGTTTCCGCTTTGAAAAGGAAGATCTGACGGAAGAGCGAAAAAAATGGCTGGCCGCTACCACCCAGCTGTACAACCGGTAAGAGGAGGTTCTGTCATGATTCGACTGATTTTGGCTCTGCTGTCCGTAACCATCTTTCTGATCCTGGGCATCCCTGTGCTGGGCATTCTGTGGCTGGTAAAAAAATGGAAGCCTATGGCCGCAGATCTGTGCGCCCTGCGGATGGTACAGTGGATTTTGAAAGTGATGCTGTTTTTCTGCGGCGTAAAGGAAACGGTGATCGGTGAGGACCGCATCCCACGGGACCAGGCTGTCCTCTATATCCTCAATCACCGGAGCTACTTTGATATTATTACAACCTATGCCCGGGTTCCCCGCCGCACCGGCTACATTGCCAAGAAAGAACTGCGCAAAATCCCTCTGGTGCCCCTGTGGATGAAACGGCTTTACTGCCTGTTTCTGGATCGGGACGACATCAAGCAGGGACTGCAGACGGTACTGACGGCTATCCAGCAGATCAACTCCGGCATTTCCATGGCTGTATTCCCGGAAGGCACCAGAGGAAAAGGCGAGACGGAAGCGGATATGCTCCCCTTCCATCAGGGCACCTTCAAGATCGCCCAGAAAACCGGCTGTCCCATTGTCCCGGTGTGCATCAGCAATTCCTCTGCTATATTCGAGGATCATTTTCCCCGGGTAAAGGCCGTCCATGTGGTGCTCGAGTACTGCGAGCCTGTTTATGTGAACCAGCTCTCCCCGGATGAGAAAAAGCATCTGGCGGAATACGTGCAGGAGATTATGCGAAAGAAGCTGGTAAAAAACAGAGAACTGATATAAAAAAACTTCCGGGCATCCGGTGCGCAGGGGGCAATACCCCTTAGCCCTGTACCGGTTCTGGCGGGAATGACACATAGGGAGAGGATCGGCTCCAGGCCCTCCTCTCCCGTTTTATATGTCCGCAAAGCTTTATTTCACCGTTACCGTCCCGTCTTCTGCCACAGTGACCGTCATATCATCCTTTACATAAGAGAGAAATTCTTCCCCCAGTGAATCAATCACCGGCATACTCACATCCTCCAGCCATACATCCGCCAGTATGGCGCCCGCCGCCGCCAGGGAATCAATAGGCTCGGAAAAGAGCATACAGGCAGGCTGACGGTGCATGGAGCAGGCGCAGTAGAGCACCAGGCCGCCGGTGGTGGAGCCGATGGTACAGGGAAGGCAGAGGGCCTTGCCCGCCATCTGTTTGCCGTAGAGATCCGGATTATTCTGATCTCCGCAGGTAGCCTTTTTATCTCCGAACTGGAGCGCTTTCTGGAAAGAGGCCAGCGTATTCAGGCCCCCGTGGCTTACCAGTGCCGGGGCAGTAACCGTTCCAGGAGAAACGACTCTTCCTTTAAATGTTTTCATTTTCTTACACCTCCCGTAATCAGCGCAAGAATCTGCGCGTCTGTATAATATCTGGCGCTGGTATAGGTGCGCAGCTTGTTGCTGGAGGTAATCACCGGCATACTGCCGCAGAGAGGATTGTTCATATACATCAGCGGGCAGATATAAGAAAGAATGATCCCCGTATCCTTCAGCCGGGCTCCGTACTCGGTCTTTTCAAACTCTTTGATCACAGCGGGAGCCGCGGTAAATACGGTGGGAATGACCACCTTGTTCTGTCCTGTTTTTTCCAGTCCTTTCTCCACCCGTTTTGTCCAGGTGATCAGCTGGTTGAGGCTCATATGGGGACATCCCATAAAGCACAGCTTCGGTTTTGCGTTTTTCTTTTTCCAGATCACGGGATAGCTTTTATAAATCCGCTCCAGTTCCCCATCGTCAATCACATAGGTCTTTGCGCCCTCTTTAATCAGGTCCCGGCCCTGCTGCACTGCCTCAGGCGTAATCCCCTCCACATGGTACAGGCCCACCGCGCCGTTGGAGGCTGTGGCGGCGCCGAAATCCTTCAGGTAGGTTTTCGCGTCCTCATCCAGGGTTTTCAGCCACTGATCCAGTCCCACAATGTAGGGCACATCCTCCATGACCTTCATGCCGATGGCGGAACCCAGCAGCTGGGCTTCCGGCTTTTTGGAGGTTTTAATCTCCACAATCCAGTCTGCCCTCCGGCCTTCATCTGTCAGCAGGCCGAACCGGGGCACATAGCCCAGCACAGATCCCATCAGGTCAATAATGCCCGAATTGCGGTTGCAGCGGGCTCCCAGCACCGAGTTGGCGTAAACCACCGCGGAAGATTCGGACCAGGAAAGAACCTCTCCCTGTTTTGGCACATTGCCCACCTCATCCATGTAGCAGGTGCAGGTAAAGGCGTCCGGATCCATCAGTCCCAGTTTCCTAAGCTGCTCTTCATACTGCTCCTGGCTGGTATACATGAAATGCCGGAACACCATGTTCTGCAGAAAAGAACTGGGCACATTGGGATCCAGAGGTCTGGGATCAGCGGAAAATTTCTGTTTTGAAAACGCGGATTCCCGGATCAGCTGGTCAAGCAGATCATACACCGGCGTCAGCGCCTTCAGTCCGAAGGAGGTTACCAGATGATTATAACGGCTGGTAACCGGCACCATGGCGTCCGCTCCGAACAGTTCCCCGTAGCGCATCATCGTGTAAAGTACTTTTTTCTGGGTCTCCCCCTTTTTGCCGTCCAGGACGGCCTGTAATTCCTCATTTAACTGCATGTTCATTCCTCCCATCAAAATCCGTACTAGATCGCCATAGCGGTTTCATAGGCCCGCCAGATTACGGAACGAAGATTTCCCACCTGCCGGCAGTCTCCCACCAGATGGATATGTCTTCCCGGCTTTGCCAGGGGCGCCGGTATATAGCCGGCGGAGCTGATGACAGAGTCGCAGGGGATTTCCGTTTCCTTCCCCGTCTTATCCCTGCAGACAATGCTTCCTTCCTTTACTTCCTTCAGTGTGGTTTCCAGATAAACCGGAACTTCATGGAGAGCAAACCATTCCCGCAGATAGGAGCTGTTGGCCAGGCATACGCCCTTCTGGCTGATCAGGTCATCCTTCATCTCCACAATCACAGGCTGCTTTCCCTGCAGGGCCAGTTCGTAGGCGATCTCACATCCGGTCAGTCCGCCTCCCACCACAGCGACTTTCTCACCCACCGGAGTGCCGGTCAGGTACTGACAGGCCTCGATCATCCTTTCATAACCGGGCACCTGTTTTAAAAACCTGGGAGCGGCTCCCGTGGCAACCACAATCTCCTGCCCCTGGAAACGGCTCAGGTCCCGGATCTCCGTGTTCAGATGGACTTCTATGCCCAGCTGCTCCATCTGCCGGCGGTACCAGGCCAGCAGATCCCGCAGTTTTCCTTTATAGGATTCGGCGCTGGCGGCAATGAAGGTGCCTCCCAGCTCCCCGCTCTTTTCATAAATCGCCGGTTCATGGCCCCGCAGTTTCAAAACTCTGGCCGTTTCCATGCCGCCGATGCCCCCTCCGATGACAGCCACCTTCCTGGGGGAGCCGGTCTTTTTGATATAATGTTTTCCGGTCTGCATAGTCTCCGCATTGACAGCGCAGCGGGCCAGATGCAGGCTGTCCAGAAGATCCTGATCGTTAGGTACGCCCTTATAATGGCACATATTAAAGCACCCGTTATGGCACAGGATACAGGGTCTGATGTCTTCCGGCCGATCCTCCATAAGCTTGGTGACCCAGGCCCGGTCCGCCAGGAAGGGCCTGGCAAATCCGGCTCCGTCCAGCCGCCCGGCCGCAATGGAAGCAGCAGCCGTCTCCGGGTTCAGCCGTCCGGCGCAGACAACGGGAATATCCACAAACTGTTTAATATGCTCCACATCCTCCAGGTTGCAGTTTTCCGGCATATAGATGGGGGGATGGGCCCAGTACCAGGCATCGTAGGTTCCGTTGTCGCAGTTGAGCATATCGTACCCCGCATCCTGCAGGTATCTGGCTGCCTTCTCAGACTCTGCCATATCCCGGCCTGCCTCAGTATACTCCTCCCCCGGCAGCGCTCCCTGCCGGAAGCCTTTTGTCTTGGAAATTACGCTGTAGCGCAGAGATACAGGGAAATCTTCCCCGCAGACCTTTTTAATCGCCTTTACAATCTGGACCGCAAACCGGTACCGGTTCTCCATGGAGCCGCCGTACTCGTCGGTACGCCGGTTTACATATTTCAGGGTAAACTGGTCCAGCAGATAGCCTTCGTGCACCGCATGGATCTCCACTCCGTCCACGCCCGCTTCTTTCAGCTTTTTGGCGGTTTTGGCAAAAGCAATGACAAATTCGTGAATCTCCTCTTTGGTCATCTCCCGTGAAGGCACCTTGTCCGACCAGCGGTTGGGAGAGGGGCTGGCAGAGGCCGTGATCTTGTCCAGATCCATCACCGGCTTTGACAGCACCCGCAGCGCTTTGTTGGTATACAGCATCTCCATCATTTTGCTGATGGTAAAGGATCTGCCGAACCCTGCCGTCAGCTGCACGAACAGTTTGGCTCCGGTTTTATGAAAGGCCGGCATCCACCGGGCCAGGTCCCGGTACATTTTATCGTTTTTGTACAGCCACTGGCCAAACATGGGATTGTAAACCGGCTGACAGCCAGGCAGTATCAGGCCCACATTATTCTGGGCTGCCTCCATAATGAAGTTGGCCCCTTCTTTGTCAAAATGATTTTTCTCCATCCATCCGAACAGATCCGTTCCTCCCATGGACGTCATCACAATCCTGTTTTTAATCTCACAGTTTCCGATTTTCCATGGCGTAAATAAAGGTTCCAGTTTTTTATCCATAATATCCCTCCCTTGAGCTTTAATTTTTCAATGTTAATACCGGTACATCAGCCAGATTCCCACCAGTACCGTGACAATTCCCGCTGCCCTTCCCGCTGTTTTTGATCTTTTATATCCCAGCATCAGAACGGTATCCGGCGTGGTAAAAGGAAACAGTGTAATCAGAAATCCCATCAGAAGGATCCCGATTCCGGTAAGACGATGGTTCATAGAGCAGACGCCCCAGAACATTATCATAAATCCCAGCAAAATCCCGGCCACAAAATATTTGATTTTCGGCTGGTCTTTTTTCTCTGCTTCCTCATATTTTTCCATACACGCCGCAGAGCAGAATTTCATCCGGCTGCCTATTTTTTTACCGCAGTACAGGCATCTTTTTTTCTTTTTCTGTCCATCCATGGCTCCTCCTACTTTATCAGCCATTTTATATCTTTTTCCTGCATGGTCCGGGATAAAATTTCCCGAAGCCGCTCTCTGGCATCGGACGCATCATAAACATCCGGAGCATACTGCTCCCACTGTCCGGCAGTCCCATAATAGAAGGACGACCAGGTTTCATGCAGCTGCTTCCCGTTTTCCAGTGCTGTTATATACAGATTCTGCAGCAGGAAATCAAACCCTGCCTGAAAATCCTTTGCCGGCAGTCCGGCAGCTTCCTTTAAAAATTTCGTGTCTCCAGGCGGTTTCCCATCCAGCATTCTGTATATCGTTTTTGCGTTCTCAGACATTTTCTTTGGGGTTCTGACCACTTTCAGCAGATAATAAACCTCCGCAGACAGATAGGTGGTCCGTTTTCTAAACGCCTTGCAATAAAACAGCTGGTGACTGTCAATCAGTTCTGTCATATCATTCCAGGAGCATCCGATGTCCTCCAGGGCAGGCAGATAAGGATTCGCATTGCAGAGCAATATTCCGTTTATCTGCAAATACGACAGCAGTCTGCTCATGGTATCCCCTCTCCTTTTCCCGGAAATTCCCGCTCTTCATTTTAAGACTTTTCTGGAGCCGTTATACAGGGGCCAATACGCCCTTTGGTACACTAACGCTATTATTATCATAACACGGCGCAGCCAAAATAGCCATTAAATATTTCAACTATTTTATTGCCTTTACATTCAAAAAGAGATATACTGTTTTATATATCTTTCTGCTTTTTCTCACCGGAATTCTCCGGAAAATTTCCCGGTACATCTGTCTAATCAAAACATTTCATGCTATACTAAAGGAGGATACTCGCTTATGAACAATGAACACCTCATGACACCATTAAAAGACCTGAACCTTACAAACCGTTTCCTGTTTGACCAGGTAATGGAAGATACCGGGACACTGGAAGATGTTTTAAGCATTATTCTGGAAAAGGATATTCACCTTCTGTTTCCGGGACAAACAGAAAAAGAGCAGAGAATATCTCCTCTTGCCAAATCTGTGCGGATGGATGTTTTCTCTATGGATGAAGAGCAGACCGTCTACAATACGGAAATGCAGACTAAAAAGCTTCCCGATCTGGCAAAGCGGAGCCGCTACTATCAGTCCCTCATGGACACATCTCTGCTGGAGCCCGGTAATCTGGATTATAATCAGTTAAATAACAGCTACCTGATTATGATTATGACCTTTGATCTCTTCGGCGCCGGAAAATACCGCTATACCTTTCGGTCCAGATGCGAAGAAGCCCCTGACTGTCTGCTAAAAGATGGGGCCACCCGTATTTTTCTGAATACTAAAGGGCAAAATGATGGCGAAGTGTCCGAAGAACTGGTGGAATTTCTCAAGTATGCGGAAAATACAACCGCTTTAACTGCCAAAGCGGCCAAAAGCCCCCGGCTCAGTCGGATCCACCAGCGCGTTTGTACGGTAAGGGCCAGCGAAGAGATTGGAGTGAAGTATATGCAGGCATGGGAAGAAAAATATTATGATAAAAAAGAAGCCCGTGAGGAGGGCCTTGCTGAAGGCCGCAGCGAAGGGCTTGCCCTTGGCCGAGCGGAGGGCGAACAGAACAAACTGCGGCAGCTGATTGAAAAAAAGCTGGCCAGGGGAAAATCGGTTTCAGAAATTGCGGAGGCTCTGGAGGAAGAAGAAGATACCGTCCGCAAGATGATACAGGAAATTCAGAACGGCAGAGAGGGGAAATGATTATGGAATGGGAAGACTATATTCAGATGGGATTAAACGGAAAAGCACCGCTGAAAATCATAGTATGTAATTTAGCGTAAATTTTTGAAACAAAAAAATGAGAGGAAATGTACTTCTTTTTGCATCATTCCCTCTCTTTTTTCTATTCTGTTTTCAGATCTCTTCGTCTTCCGTCTCAGCAGCCTTCTGGTACTCCCGCAGGATAATCTCCTGCATCTGTTCCCGGGTCTGTGAACTGATTGGATGAGCAATATCTCTGTATTCTCCTGTTGTTGTCTTCCGGCTGGGCATTGCGATAAACAGTCCCTTTTCGCCTTCTATCACCTTGATGTCATGAACTACGAACTCCTCATCAATCGTAACGGAAACGATCGCTTTCATCTTGCCTTCCTTGGCAATTTTTCTTACTCTTACATCCGTAATTGTCATATGACACACCCTTTATTCTTTTTTATTTTATCTACAGCACATATCGCTCATTAGATTCTATTACAATTTTGATTCCGTCTTCTCCATTGTAATATGTATTGGGCCGTATCGTATCGCGGCTTTCCACGATGCAGTTTTCCAAATGAACATTATCGCCCAGATACACGTCATTCAGAACGATGGAATTTTTGATCACGCAGTTCTCACCTACAAATACATTTTTGAAAATCAGTGAATTCTCCACATATCCGTTGATGATGGAACCGCTGGACACCAGGCTGTTCTTTACTTCACAGCCGGGATTGTATTTCGCGGGAGGCAGGTCGTCCACTTTGGAGCATACGTCCGGATATTCCCGGAAAAAGTAATGTCTTACCTCCGGTTTCAGGAAATCCATGTTCGTCTTATAATAGGATTCCACAGACGCGATGTTGCTCCAGTAGGACTCTATCTTGTAGCCGTAAATGCGCTTTACGTCTTTATAACGGATCAGCACATCCCGCACCAGATCAAATCTGCCCTCCTCGGCCGCTTTCTCGATCATCTCGATCAGCTGCCTTCTTCTTACCACATAGATGCCGCAGGAAATCGTATGGGACGGAGACGCCATGGGTTTTTCTTCGAACTGCTCAATTCTGCAGTCCTCGTTCATCTTCAGAACGCCGAAGCGGCTCGTATCCTCTGATGCCGGAATATCCTTGCAGACCACAGTCACATCTGCCTTCTTGGCGATATGATATTCCAGAATCTTATTGAAATCCAGCTTATAAATACCGTCGCCGGACGCAATCACCACATAGGGCTCATGGCAGTTTTTCAGAAAATCCAGGTTCTGATGGATCGCATCGGCCGTACCCCGATACCAGAAACCGTTATCCGAAGTCACCATGGGCGGAAAGACAAACAGGCCTCCCTGCTTTCTTCCGAAATCCCACCACTTGGAGGAATTCAGATGCTCATTCAGCGATCGGGAGTTGTACTGCGTCAGCACCGCTACCTTCTTAATATTGGAGTTTGACATGCTGCTGAGAGCGAAATCAATACTCCGGTAACTGCCCGCGATGGGCATGGCAGCTATGGCTCGCTTATTCGATAACTCTTTCATCCGGTAGCTGTTTCCTCCAGCTAAAATCATCCCTACTGCTCTCATGCCACCACACCTGCCTTATCCAAAGTTTCTCCGCTCTCCAGAACGCCTCCCGGATAGTCCTCCGGCAGCGTCTTTCCTGTAACCGCGGTATTTTTGCCGATCTTCACATCCGCCGGGATCTGGGTGTTTTCCCCTACCACTGTCAGCCCGAAAGAATACACCTTGGGTTTCAGCTTATTGGGAACTTCCTCGCCTGTGCCAAGCACCGCTCTTGGCCCGATCACCACATTCTCCGCTACGATGGCCCGATCCAGGACAGCTCCGTCGCCGATCACGGTTCCCTGCATAATAATGGAATCCCGGACAACGGCGCCCTTGCCTATCGTTACACCCGGACCGATAATGGAGTTGCTCACTTCTCCATATACCTCCGTGCCGTCGCTGATCAGGCTGCGGTACACTTTCGCGTCCGCAGCGATGTACTGGGGCGGAATAATGTCATTCTTTGTGTAGATCTTCCAGAATTCCTCATAGAGATTAAACTCGGGAATAATGTCGATCAGTTCCATGTTGGCTTCCCAGTAGGAACCCAAGGTTCCCACATCCTTCCAGTAGCTGTTGTACTCATAGGCTACCAGCGTCTGTCCCTTTTCAAAGCAGTAGGGAATCACATGTTTGCCGAAATCGCATCCCTCCTGCTTGGACAGCGTGATCAGGGCTTCCTTCAGTACGCTCCAGTTAAAGATATAAATACCCATGGAAGCCAGGTTGCTCCTGGGATGCTCCGGCTTTTCCTGAAATTCGGTGATTCTTCCTTTTCCGTCTGTGACGACAATGCCAAATCTGCTGGCTTCTTCCTGGGGAACCGGCATCACGGCGATACTCACATCCGCATTATGCGATTTGTGATAGTCCAGCATCACCTCATAATCCATTTTATAGATATGGTCACCGGACAGGATCAGTACATAATCCGGGTTATAGCTTTCCATGTATGCCAGATTCTGATAGATGGCGTTGGCCGTTCCCGTGTACCATTCTGTTTTTCCCACTTTCTCATAGGGCGGCAGCACTGTCACGCCCCCTACGTTTCTGTCCAGATCCCAGGGAATACCGATGCCGATATGTGAGTTCAGCCGCAGAGGCTGATACTGGGTCAGAACACCCACCGTATCTATCCCGGAATTAATACAGTTGCTCAGGGGAAAATCTATAATACGGTATTTTCCGCCAAAAGCAACTGCGGGCTTCGCCACTTTCGCTGTCAGTACACCGAGGCGGCTGCCCTGACCGCCTGCCAGCAGCATTGCGATCATTTCTTTTTTAATCACACTATCACCTCTTGTTGTCTTATTTTTTCCCATTATAGCACAGGGTTTCTGTTTTGTGAACATTTTTTACAATATTTCAGTTTTTTTACCTTAATTTTACTGCAAAACAGTCATTTTTATGCTTTTTCTTTCGGCTTTCCATTCAATTTTTCACTATTCTATTCGATCTTTATCGACAGTTTTTTGTCTATTTTATCTAATTCTTTCATCTCGCTCTTTCTTTTTAACGGCAGAAAGAGTATACTATGAGAATAAACTATTGATTAAGGAGATTTTCCATGTACCAGATAAATTTCAGCCATCCCGTATCCGTGCATTTTATCGGCATCGGCGGCATCAGCATGAGCGGTCTGGCCGCTATCCTGTTAAAAGAAGGCTTTCAGGTTTCCGGATCTGACGCGAAAGAATCCGATCTGACCAGATGGCTGGAGAGCAAAGGCGCCCGGATCGTATCCGGACAGAGCGCATCCAACATTCATTCTTCCCTGGACGTGGTGGTTTATACCGCAGCCATTCACCCGGACAACCCGGAGTTTGCCGCCGCAAAAGAAGCCGGCATCCCCATGCTGACCCGGGCTGAGCTTCTGGGGGAGATTATGCAGAACTACAGCACCTCCATCGCCGTATCCGGCACCCACGGAAAGACCACTACCACCTCCATGCTCTCCCACATTATGCTGGCGGCAAACATGGATCCCACCATCTCGGTGGGCGGAATTCTCAAAGCGATCCACGGCAATATCCGGGTAGGAAATTCCCAGAATTTTATTACGGAAGCCTGTGAATATACTAACAGTTTTCTCAGCCTTTCGCCCAAAATCGGCCTGATTTTAAATATTGACGCGGATCATCTGGATTTTTTCAAAGATCTGGAGGATATACGCCATTCCTTCGCCGCGTTTGCGAAAAAACTCCCTTCTGACGGCGTGCTGATCATCAACAGCGCCATTCCCCGGCTGGAGGAAATCACGGACGGGCTTCCCTGCCGTGTTATCACCTACGGGAAAGAGGACAGCGACTACTGTCCCGCCAATGTTACATACAACGAACTGGGATTCGGCAGTTTTGATCTGATGCGCGGGAAGACCTGCCTGGGCCATTTTGATCTGATGGTTCCCGGCGAGCATAACGTTTCCAACGCCGTGGCTTCCCTGGCCGCCGCCGATCTGCTGCAGGCCGATTATCCGTCCATGTACCAGGGACTGCTCTCCTTTACCGGCACGGACCGCCGGTTTGAGCGCAAAGGCCAGTTCAACGGCATCACCGTGATTGATGATTATGCTCATCATCCCACGGAAATCCGGGCTACGCTGAGCGCTGCCAGACATTATCCCCATAATACGATCTGGTGCGTATTCCAGCCCCACACTTACACCCGAACCAAGGCCCTGCTGGATGAATTCGCCCAGGCTCTGACCCTGGCAGACCGGGTAGTGCTGGCGGATATATATGCCGCCCGGGAGACGGATACTCTTGGCATCAGTTCCCGCACCCTTCTGGAGAAGGTGCAGGCTCTGGGAGCAAACGCCCGCTATTTTCCTTCCTTCGATGAAATCGAAACGTTCCTTCTTCAACACTGTGCTCCCGGTGATCTGTTGATAACTATGGGCGCCGGAGACGTGGTAAAAATAGGAGAGCACCTGCTTGGCCAATAACTGTCCACATTTTCCACATGCCTGTGCACACCCCTGTGCATAGCATGTGGATTTTTTTGTGGAAAAGATCCGGTTCTCTTTTCCGGTGCCCTGTGCTATACTGAAGCAGTAATCATCCAGCGGATGAAGCACTCACAGGGAGGCGCATTGCAAATGAAACTTCACCTGCCGTCTCAAAGCGGCGTTACCGTTGTAGAAAATATTTTTATCGATCAATATATGCCCAAAGCCAACGGAGAATTTGTCAAACTTTATCTCTATCTTCTCCGCTGCGCGGCTGCCGGAAAGGAACTGTCTCTCTCGTCCATTGCCGATGTTTTCGACCATACGGAGGGAGATGTGAAGCGGGCCCTGGCTTACTGGGAAAAACTCCATCTTCTGAAGCTTCAGTATGACGGAGGAGGAAAACTGTGCGACATCCTTTTTCTGGACGGCGATCCAAACAGGGAAACCGCCGCTTCCTCCGAAACCGATTCGGCACCGAAAACGGAGGTTTCCGTCTCTGTTCCGGAAAAATCTTCTCTTTCCCGGGAGCGGAAAAAAGCGCTGGCAGGCCAGGAGGAGATCCGCCAGCTGATTTTTATCGCGGAGCAGTATTTTTCCCGTCCGCTGACGTCCACCGAGCAGTCCAATCTGCTTTATTTTTATGACGTCCTGCATTTTTCGGCGGATCTGATTGAATATCTGATCGAATACTGCGTCTCCAAGGGCTGTACGGGCCCCCGGTATATGGAAAAGGTGGCGCAGGAATGGTACAAGTCCGGAATCACCACCGTAGCCCAGGCAAAGGCTGATTCCAGCCTGTTTAACAAAAACTACTTTACCATTTTTCACGCGCTGGGAATCAAAGGGCGCAATCCCGCCCCTGTGGAAATGGAATATATGGACCGCTGGCTGGACGAATACGGTTTCACCATCGAAATTATTCTGGAAGCCTGCTGCCGTACGATCCGGCAGACTCACCAGCCCAATTTTCAGTACGCGGATAAAATTCTGGAACAGTGGCACAGGCAGGGCGTCCGTCAGCTGTCGGACATTGGCCGTCTGGATGCGGCTCACTCCGCCAAAGCGGCCAGGATGAAAGAGGCCGGAACCAGACCTGCCCCCAAAGCCGCTTCCAACCGCTTTAACAACTTTCCCCAGCGGGAATATGACTGGAAGGCCCTGGAGCAGCAGCTTTTAAACGCCCGGGGCGGCACAACCCACAGAAAAGAGGTTCAAAATCTTGGGACTGAATAATTCACAATATGACGCGATTATGCGGCAGTACAGCAAGCGGCAGCTGGAAGCCGCCCGTCTTCTGGAAGAGCACAGACGGAAAGCCTATGGAAAAATCCCTCAGCTGTCCCAGATAGACAGCCAGGTTTCCTCTGAAAGCCTGGGCTATGCCAGACTGCTTCTTCAGGAAGAAGGGAGGCAAGCCGATCTCTCCGGCCTGAAAAAACGGCTGGAAGAGTTATCCCGCCTGCGTTCCCGTCTTCTGACGGAAAACGGTTTTTCCGCCGACTATCTGGAAATGCAGTATGCCTGCCCGGACTGCCGGGACACAGGCTACATAGACGGAAAAAAATGCCACTGCTTCAGGCAGGCCGCCATTGATCTGCTGTACACCCAGTCCGGTCTGCGCCGGATCCTGGAGGAAGAAAATTTCCGTACCTTTTCTTTTGACTATTATCCGGAGGATCTGATCCATCCCGCTACCGGTCTGAGCGCCCGGCAGATGATGCAGGATACAGTTGCCGCCTGCCTGCGCTTTATTGATGAGTTCGACACCCGGTTTTCCAATCTGTTCTTTTACGGCGGGACCGGCCTGGGAAAGACCTTTCTCTCCCACTGCATTGCCAGAGAACTGATTGAACGGACCCACTCGGTGATCTATTATTCTGCCTTTGAATTATTCGAGCAGACCGCCCGGAGTACCTTTGGCAAAGACCGGGAAGCCGGGGAAAACCGGGACTATATTTTTGACTGTGATCTGCTGATTATAGACGATCTGGGGACGGAGCTGACCAACGCTTTCGTCTCCTCCCAGCTCTTTTTGATTTTAAATGAACGGATACAGGCAGAAAAAGGCACCATTATCTCCACGAATCTGTCTCTTCCGGCTTTTTCGGAGACCTATTCCGAGCGGGTATTCTCCAGGATCACCAGCAGCTTCCAGATCTTTCAGCTTTTTGGAAATGATATCCGGCTTCAAAAAAAGCTGCGGGGCTCTTGACCCGGCAGGAAACTATGTTACAATGATGCTAAGAGTTACGTATGACGCCGGGGCAGCCAAGCCTGCCCCTCTAAAGCCAAGGAGGACCATCTATGCAGCCTGCTGAAGAACGGAACCAGGAAGCCCTGCCTGTAGGAGCTCTGGGGATTATTGCCCTGGACAGCTGCCGGGAACTGGGAGAAAAAATCAACCGCTATATTGTAAAATGGCGAACTGACCGGCAGCACGCCCATCAGGAAAGCCCTCAGCTGATGGAATACGCCCGGGATAATTATCTTCTGAAAACCAGTGTTCCCCGTTTCGGCACCGGGGAAGCAAAGGGCGTTATCTACGACTCTGTCCGGGGCGACGATCTGTATATTCTGGTGGACGTATGCAATTACAGCATTACCTATACCATGAACGGCATTGTCAACCGCATGTCCCCGGATGACCACTTTAATGATTTAAAAAGGATTATCGCGGCCATTGGCGGAAAAGCCCGCCGGATTTCCGTCATTATGCCTTTCCTGTATGAAAGCCGGCAGCACAAACGCAGCCAGCGGGAATCCCTGGACTGTGCCATCGCGCTTCAAGAACTGGTCAATATGGGCGTGGAAAACATTATCACTTTTGACGCCCATGATCCACGGGTTCAGAATTCTATTCCCCTCCATGGCTTTGAGACCATCCAGCCGGTTTACCAGTTCATCAAGGGACTGTTCAGAGCCGCGCCGGATTTCTGTATCAGCCCGGACAGGCTGATGATTATCAGCCCGGATGAGGGCGCCGCAGGCAGAGCGGTCTATATGGCCAATGTGCTGGGCGTAGATATGGGCATGTTCTATAAGAGAAGGGATTATACCCGCATTGTCAACGGCCGGAATCCCATTGTGGCCCATGAATTTCTGGGCGCCAACGTGGCAGGCAAGGATGTGGTCATCATTGACGATATGATTTCCTCCGGCGACAGTGTGCTGGAGGTTGCCCGGGAGTTAAAGAGACTGAACGCAAACCGCATTTTCATCTGCTCCACTTTCGGTCTGTTTACAAATGGTCTGGAAAAATTTGACAAGGCTTACGAGGAAGGGCTGTTCTATGCTCTCCTCACCACAAATCTGGTCTACCAGACTCCCCAGCTGCTCTCCAAGCCCTATTATACCGGCTGCGACCTGAGCAAGTTCCTGGCCCTGATCATTGATACGCTCAACCACGACGGCTCCATGAGCGACCTGCTCTCTCCCATGGACCGGATCACCCGGTTTTTGGCGAAAAAAGGTATTGTAGTAAAAAAATAAAATCGCTTCCCGACATCCAGGTGTTCACTTTGTCCTTTCGGCCTGTGTACACCTGGATGCGCACAGACTGATAGGCTGCCTTTTTAAATAATGATGGCAATATCAGTTTTCTGCTTTACTAAGGTATTCTTCTAAGCACAGTCCCTGCTCGTACATCTCAGTTGCCGCTTCTACTCCTACATAGCGGTAATGCCATACTTCCTCTGCCGTACCAGTAATATCGGTTTTATTGCCCGGATAGCGAAAAATAAAACCGTATTTATAGCTGTTTTCTTGAAGCCAGAAATAAAGGTCATACGTTGCTCCGTTAATATCCACCGCAATACCTAATTGATGTTCACTGCGCCCAGGTACGGCAACCCACTGTTTTGCCTGCTCTGCCGCTTCATTTTCAGAGTATCCTTGCTGTTCATATTCAGCAATTTTTTCATCGTACAGTTCCTGCTGTTTTTCTTGCGTGCGATAGCCGGACACTACATTCGGAAGTTGATCCCAGTTGTCTTCTTTAGCCGCTTCCAACATTTCCATAAGGGGTTTGTAAATGCGCTCGTCAACCTTTTCCCCTCCGGGGACTTCTACAAGTGTGACTTCATAATTTTCGGGAATCGGATTCCATCTATTTACTAATATTAAATTCCAATCTGTATCGGAAAGCTGCTGAATGTTGCTTTCTTTGCTTTCTTCCGATATAGCGACGCTGATTGGTATATCTGGCTGGCTGTCAGCAGAATGAACAGCTGCATTTTCCGGAGAATTATCTCCACCCCAAAGGAAACAGAATATGATTGCCAGGATAACTGCTGCAAATAAAATAGGAATAAAAATTATTTTTCCATAACGTGTATTACTTTCTTTCATAAATTATTATCTCTCCTTTCTTTGAGCCAATAAAAATACCCCTTTGCAGTAATAATTGTACTGTAAAAGGGCATTTTAAACTTTACTATCGAATTGCTTAATTCCTAAGATAATACTAAGATACAGGTAATTGGACAATGAAAGTAACGGTTTCATGTTCGCTGTGAGCTTCAATCATGCCTCCATGCAAAAGAACTATTTCTTTTGCGATCGCCAGGCCAAGCCCTGTACCTCCCGTATCAGAAATACGTGCCTCATCTAAACGGTAAAACTTGTCAAACAAAGAAGATAGGTTTTCTGCTGGTATTGTTTTCCCTTTATTTTGAAAAGTAATGACGATATGCCGTTCTTTTCGCATAGCTGAAACTATGATTTTGGTATCAGGATAGCTGTACGCTGCCGCATTTTTTAGAATGTTTCCAAACACGCGGGCTATTTTTTCAGGATCTGCATAGATTTCTAAATTTTCGTCAAGTTCCAGCGAAACGATATTATTGCGTGCAGAAAATGTTGGTAAAAATTCATCTCGTAATTGCATCAACATATAATATAAGTCCACCATCTGTTTCTCCAGCTTGATCTGTTTGGAATGATACCGTGTAATTTCAAAAAATTCGTTTATCATTCTATCTAACCGGCACGCCTTATTTAAAGCAATATGAATGTTCTTCTTCTGTTCTTTTTTCGTCATATCCGGTTCTTCTTCTAATAAGCTTAAATATCCTATTACGGATGTGAGCGGGGTGCGAATATCATGCGCAAGGTACATCACCAATTCATCTTTACGCTGCTCGGCAAGCGCAGTCGCTTTCTTTTGCTGTTCAAGATTTTGTTTAACTGTATTTAACTTGTATTCAAATGGAATCATTTCCGGCGACAGACGAATTATTTTTTCATCTTCAGCTAAAAGATTGTCAATTCCTGAGTTAATTTCCCGAAAGTATTTTGTCAGCCACCGGAACAGCAGCAAAAGCAAAATTAAAAAAATTACAATAATAGCAACTGCAAAAAATAATTCCTTATACTCTCTAAAATTATAGTGATAAATTAAAAATGCTTCTTCATGTTTCATTTTTCCAAAAAGTTCTAAAATAGACACAATCCAGTCACCAAATCGTTCTTTCCAAATAAAAAGATATAACGCAATGACAATCGCGATCGAAAGTAACCCGCTGCAAAAAAAGCGTATTGCTATTTTGCGTTGGAATATAGAAAAATCGTCCTGTTTACTTTTCATCAATTTTATATCCCACTCCCCAAATTGTTTTAATATATTTTGGATTTTCCAAAGTATCATCTAGTTTCTCACGCAGGCGCCGCATGTGGACCGTAATTGTATTATTTGATTTTATATAATACTCGTCTTTCCATATCCTATGGAATAATTCTTCTCCACTTATGACATTTCCTTTGTTCTCTAAAAGTATTTGTAAAATAGAAAATTCAGTAGGAGTCAGCGAGACTGGTTTGCCATTTAATAAGCACTCATGCTTTTTTGTATCTACCACTAAATCCGAACAATGCAGAATATGCCCGGTATTTACCGCATAGGGAAAATTATATTTCTTGTACCGCCGCAGCTGTGACTTTACACGCGCAATCAGTTCAAGCGGCCGAAAAGGCTTTGTGATATAATCATCTGCGCCAAGTGTAAGACCCGTAATTTTATCTATTTCTGCGTCCTTTGCTGTCAGCATAATAACAGGATATGTATATTCTTCTCTGATTTTCTGACATAATGTAAAACCACTCATATCTGGCAGCATAACATCTAAAATAGCAAGGTCAAGCGGGGCAGTTTCGATACATTCAAGAGCTTCTTTTGCCGTATAAAACTTAAATACCGTATAATCCTCGTTTTTTAGATAAGATTCTATTAAATCCGCAATTTCTATTTCATCATCTACAATCAGTATTTTATCATTCATAAGATCTCGCTCCTCCAAAGGGTATATACATATATTCTACCAAAGCAAGAACATTGTTTATTGGTTTTCTGGTGCGAAAAAATTAAGATTTTCCTAAGATAATCTTTTACGGCTTCCCTCGCAGACTTCCGCCTGGTACACCGACGCTGTCTATAATATATAAAAAAAGCAGTCTATTGTAAACAAACTGCTCTTTGTTTACCCATAGATCTGCTTTTACTGTTAAGATCTCTGTCATATTTAATGATCTAAATAAAACGGTAAATCATTCCGCTATGTTTCCCTCTGCCCTGCTGCCTCTTTCCCGGAAAACAGCTGCAGACAATCCAGAAGCCTGGAATACGCGGAATTGATCTCCACATCTGTCAGGTCCGACTCTGCCAAAATCTGTTCCACTTCCGCGATTGTATCCTCCAGTTCATCGGTCCACGCGCTGGGATATGCATAAACCTCTATCGCTTCTGCTTTCTGAAGCAGCCGTTCCAGCCCTTCCCGGCTGACAGCACTGCCGGTTTCAACGGTTTTGCGGTTCAGCCCGATCACCAGAAGTCCCACCATGATTGCCAGGCAGATAATGATTATGCCTCCTGCCTGTAGCATCCGCCTGCGAAGCTGCTCTTCCCTGCGTCTTCTGGCAAGTCTTGCCTTTCTTCTCCCGTCATATTCATTTGCCATATATCCATCCTTCATGCTTAATACCCGTAAACACAGAGAGGATGTCGTAAAATCATGAAATTCATGACGAAACAACATCCTCTCCATTTTGCAAATTTATTTGTTTCTTACCTGAAAACCTATCTCTGTGTCCGTCTTACCTTTGCAAGAACACCGATGATCACGGCAGCTGCCAGGACCATAACGGAAGCGTACAGGCCAAGAGGCGTCTCATCGCCGGTCTTCACGGAACCATCGGCAGATGCTTCCGCAGCATCTGCGGCAGCTTTCGTCTCAGACTCATTGGTCTCAGCTCCGGCACCCTGGGTTTCTTCCTCTTCTCCATCGTCCCAGCCGTCATCTGTCGGCTCATCTACCGTTGTTTCCGGTTCGGAAACAGGTGTCTCAGTTTCGTCCGGTACAGTAGTCTCGGGCTCTGTCGGAGCCGTGGTCTCCGGCTCTGTAACGGGCGTAGTCTCGGGCTCCGTGGGAGCTGTAGTCTCCGGCTCTGTCTCGGCGGGCGCAAACTGAGCGGTCAGAACCAGCGTTCCATTTGCGGCACCTTCCATATAAATTCCCATGCCGGGCACTACTTCAAAGGTCGTCTTCATGGCATCCCACAGAATCGCGCCTGTGCTGTCTTTCCATCCGGTAAATACATAGCCTTCTGCCGCTTTCACAGCCGGAATGCCATACTGGGTACCAGTGGATGCCTCCAGATCCGTAAAGGAAACTATAGTCATACCAGCGTAAGCTGTATCCGCGAAACTTCCCATGTTGGAATCAGCAATTACGAAATCCACATCCAGTTTCTTTGCTCTGATTTCCACCACTACAGTGCCATTTTCAATAGGCAGATCACCGGTCCATACCAGCTCGTATCCATTGGGAACATCTTTCAGAATGCCGGTGTTGATATAGGACGCATCCTTATCTACCTTCACAGACTGTCCGTCAATGGTTCTGTCTTCTGCTTCGATATAGTATTTCACTGCCACTTCTTTTGTGGTTTCTATTGCGCGGATTTCCACTGTCACAGCGCCGTCCCGGATTGGCTCGTCTCCAAGCCATACGATCTCATATCCTTCCGGTACGTCCGTCAGAGTGGTGGTATTAATATAAACAGCATCTCTGGATACTGTTACAGGCTGCCCTTCCACATACTTGTCTTCTGCTGCAATATAATATCTCACAGCAACTGTCATTTCTGTTTTGCGGACTTCAGCAAAGATCCAGCCATCCATAATCTGCAGATCTCCCGTTACCACCAGCTCATATCCTTCCGGCACATCCGTCAGAAGGCTGGTGTTTACATGGATAGC
>DSTFC04002__coassemble_520_pt1 | contig 136789 bp, 118 predicted proteins | sample DSTFC04002__metabat2_high_PE_043 | metagenome-assembled genome bin DSTFC04002 | reverse complement strand
CAATTATATCGGAAGCTTGTGGATTAGGAAATCCGCAGGAATATTTGGCGCTTACCTTCCTATTTTACGATATCCATATTGAATAGTGAATACACAGCAATAGCACTGTCATTCCTTTCTTTGAATTTTACCTTCCATCAAATCAAGTTCTTATCCAAAAGGAAATCGATCAGATTGATATTGAGTATTCCTTTATCGTCATACCAGCGTTTGCCAATATCTTTGCGTACCACAATTTTCGGAAAAGAATCACCGGTCAGGGAAAATGGACGCAGTTCGGTCTCGGCTTTTTCGTCCGATGGCATTGCATAGGCAGACTGGATATAGGTCTTTTTACCACCGGCAGTCACCACAAAATCAATTTCCCTCGGCACACGGACCGATTGGCCCTTAGCGCTTACAGCCCTTCCGTATACCACACCCACATCTACAGAGAATTGGCGGCACCTCAGTTCGTTATAAATAATATTTTCCATAATGTGAGTCATTTCCTGCTGCCTGAAACCGATCCGGGCGTTGCGCAGACCGATATCTTCGCAATAATATTTATTCGGAGAGTCAAAGTATGCCTTGCCTTTTATATCATATCTCTTGCTCTCCGAAAACAGGAAGGCATCTTCAAGATGTCCGATATAAGAACGGATGGTATTTGGTGAACCGACATAATTCTGCCTGGCCCGCAGCGTATTTGCAATCTTATTCGGATTGCTCAAAGAACCGATGGACGAGCAAAGCAGATCTAAAATCTGCTCCAGTACATCCGGTCGCTCGATCCTTTTGCGTTCTACAATATCTTTCAGGTAGACTTCATCAAACAGCGACTTCAAATAATTCATCTTGGCCGCATCGTTTGGACGCGATAAAATAAGCGGCATTCCACCGTAAAAAGCATACTCATCAAAAGCTTCGTTCTTATCTCCTCCAACTGCTGAATAATACTCAGAGAAACTGAGCGGATGAACACGGATCTCATCGCTTCTGCCTCTGAACTCCGTTAAGATATCCGAGGAAAGCATCCTGGAATTGCTGCCGGTAACATATACATCCAGATTGCTGAGGCTTCTCAGGTCGTTCAGCGCGTCATAAAAAGTGATCTTCTCTCCAGATGGGCTATAAGGATTCGCGACCTTATCCGACATCTGGATTTCATCAACAAATAAATAGAACTCTTCGCTCTTGCCTTCCACCATACTGCGCACATAGGCAGATAGCTCCAGCGGATTGCGGTATCTGATATCTTTGGCAAGATCCAGCTGGATCACGATGATCTGTTCTTCTTTAACCCCGCTGCGCGTCAGGTAATCTTTATATAGATTCATCAGCAGATAGGATTTGCCGCACCGACGGATCCCGGTAATGACCTTCACCAGTCCATCAAAACGATAGGATATGAGCTGCTGCAGATAACTGTCCCTTTTGATCTCCATATTGGCCGCTCCTTTTCATTGAAAATTGTCACACATATAGGCTATAATTTTCATGATACACGACATAGGATAGAATTTCAAGCTTCTCATTGAAGATCATAGCCTGTAACGGCTGAAATATTCATTACGTTTCGTTTTGAAAAATTCCTTTTTTCATTTATTTCGTCATAAACAGGATCCCCAAGGTATTGGGGCCGCAGTGACAGGATATGGTGCAGCTGGCCCGGGTGATAAAAATCTCCCGGAAGGTCATTTTTTCCTGGACCGTTTTTTTTACCCGCTCAATATATTCCTCATCGATACCGGAATGGGTGATAAACAGCCTGCCGCAGTCAATATCCGGATACATGTCCAGTCGGTCTTTTACATAGTTCTCCAGAACCCGTCCCAGCTTCCCTCTGTATTTTTTCCCCACTCCCATGGAACCGTCCCGGTTGTCCACCTCAATGCAGGGCTTTAATCCCAGCAGATTGGCTCCAAAGGCCGCCACCGCGGAACACCGCCCGCCGGCCCGCATAAATTCCAGGGTATCCAGAATAAAGCTGGAATGCACTTTTCCCGTCAGTTTTTTCAGTTCTGCCGCAATCTGCTCCGCTTCCATGCCCGCCTGTATCAGATCAGACGCTTTCAGCACCAGCAGACCAATTCCCGTGGACAGGTTGCACGAATCCACCGGATAGACATGGCCCAGTTCCTCCGCCGCCAGCACGCAGTTCTGACAGGAACTGGACAGAGCGCTTCCCAGGCAGAGATGGATCACATCGTATCCTTCGTCTGTCCACTGTCTGAAATACTCCATATATTCCGCCGCGTTAATGGCGGCCGTCCTGGGAAGCTGCTTTCTCTGCCGCCAGGCATCATAAATCTGTTCCGGAAAAATATCCACATTATCCAGATAATCCTTTTCCTCCAGTACAATATGAAACGGATAATAGTGGACCTGGTGCTTCTCCTGAAGTTCTTTTCCCAGATCACAGGTACTGTCCGCGCTTAAAATAATTTTTCTGCTCATACAACCCTTCCTTTACTGTAAAAATCCTTCTATTTCAAACAGGCTCATCTGATGCCCGGCTTTCGCCTTTGCAGGCAGCCCTGCTGTCTCCCTTTCAAGCAGGCCTTCCGGCAGTTCCTCCAGAAACGGGGAAACTTCTCCGGAAGCGGTCAGGATCAGTTCCTCCCTGGCCCTGGTAAGCCCCACATAGAACAGCCGGCGCTCTTCTTCCGGATCCGCCTGATGTCTGCTGCTCTCAAAAGGAATCTGCCCTTTTCTGGCCCCATACACAATAACGGCAGGGAATTCCAGTCCCTTGGAGCCGTGAAGCGTCATCAGGGTGACCGCGTCCGCATGGTACTTCTTCTGGCCGCATCGTTTCAGATCGCTCTCCACCCCCAGAAGAAGAGCCTCCAGCATCTCTTCCATGGAGTGATAAAAGACGGCCATATGCTCCAGCTTCACCATCTCTTCTCTCTTCTGCCAGTTCCAGTCTATGATCCAGTGATCCAGAATCTGCTCCGGAGGATCTTTCATCAGAGGGCGGTAGGTTTCCGCCGTGTTTTCATAAATCTCCCCGGCAATCGCATCCTCCTCCAGCTTCCAGAGCAGTTTCCGGCATATCTCCCTATCCTCCTTACGCCGGTACAGAAGGCTTCTGAAAAAGGCCAGGGTGCCCTGTACTTTTTCTTCCGCCAGGAAGCTTTCCCGGCCTGCCGTCACATAGGGAATTCCCTCTTTTCGCAGGCAGCTCTCCAGTATGCGGGCTTCCTGGTGGGTACGGTACAGGACGGCGATCTCCCCGAAAGACCTGATCTCCGATACGTCTCTTGAGCCTGCGTTTCCGGAAGCCTCCAGCATACCGATGCCGCCGGTAAGACGGTTAATCTCCCTGGCAATAAAGACCGCTTCGCCCCGCTCATTTTCCGCCAGCGCCAGTCTTACCGGTCTGGAAGCGTTTCGGTTGGGGTGAAGAGGTCTGCGCTCGCCGGGATTTTTTTCAATCACCGCTTCGGCCAGTTTCAGAATCCCTTCTCCCGAACGGTAATTTTCCTCCAGATGAATCTCCTCCACAGAAGTATTCCCCTCTTTCAGCCGTTGGAAACATTTCCCGTCGGAACCTCTGAAACCGTAAATAGCCTGGTCCGGATCCCCGATCACAAAAAGTTCCTTTCCGTTCCTGTTCCAGGCCATCAGAAGCTGATACTGCAGTGGGCTGATATCCTGAAACTCATCTACACACAGATAGGAAAAACGGCGTCTCCCTTCCTCCTCCTTGGAGGATTGGGCCAGCGAAAGCGCACGCAGCAGCAGGTCGTCAAAATCCAGAGCATTCCGCTCCTTCAGCTTTCGGCTGTAAGCTTCCAGAAGCGTAGCGCCGCCTTCATCTGCCTCCTCCCCCGTCTTCCATCTGGATACGGCATTTAATATTTCTCCCGGGCTCTCCCCAAGAGCAAACAGCTCTTTCAGTTCTCCCGCAATCTCCATGGCTTCCGAAGGATCCAGCAGCGGCGTCTCCTCGCCCAGGTTCCTGAGCATTTCCAGGCACAGGGCATGAAATGTGCCGATCTGCAGCCCCCGGGCTTTCTGTCCCAAGAGCTTGTGCAGCCGCTGCCGCAGTTCTCCCGCCGCCTGATTGGTAAAAGTCACCGCCGTAATTTCTGACGGATCCGCGTTCCCCTCCTGAATCAGATACAGGATGTGAGAAACCAGGGTTTTGGTCTTTCCCGTTCCGGGACCGGCAATGACGGCAATTCTTCCTCCCTGCCGGCAGGCCGCCAGTCTCTGTCCGGGATTTAGCTCTTCAAGGAAACCTGCTTCTTTCTTTTTCTTTTTTTCCGGCTCATCCTCCGGGGAAACCGGACATTCCCGCTTTTCCTTTTTCTCTGCCGGTGTATTTTCCCGGCTGTCTGCCCCCTGCTTTGCAGGTTTCAGCAGGGAAAAGAAATCCATCTGCCCGCTGGGATTTTCCAGTTCATCCTCATCGAAGAGCCGGATTTTTCCATACGCTCCGTCAAAACCCGGCGTCCGCTTTACTCTTCCTTCCCTGAGCCTGCGTATTCCCTCTTCGATCCGGGGTCCCGCGATTCTTCCTATATCTTCAGGCGGTATCTCCCGGAGAATGGCAAATTCCGGTCCCAGTTTTTCCAGCATTCTCCCATACTCTCTCTGCACCTTTACGCTGGCGGAAGCGCATCCCATGGAGGCTGCGATCACCTCCGGCAGGGGAACCAGGCTTTCAAACCTTTTTGCGTTTGCCGGGACAAAGCCCTCCGGCCGGTCTGCCAGCTGTTCTATTCTGTGGGAAACTCCGATGGTAATCTTTTTCCCGCATACCGGACAGATGCCGCCATAGCGTTCCGTCTCGCCGGGGCTCAGGCACAGGCCGCATTTTCTGTGGCCGTCCATATGGTACTTTCCTTCCTCCGGAAAAAACTCAATGGTGCCCCAAAGCCCCTTTCCCTGCTCGATTGCCGCCTTCAGCGAAGAATAGGATCTGGCGCCCTCCAGCAGATTTGCTTCTCTTCCCAGTTTGGCGGGGGAATGGGCGTCCGAATTGGAAATCAGCTGGTATCCGTCCAGCGCGGATACTCTCCAGTTCATGGGGGGATCGGAGGAGAGCCCCGTCTCCACCGCATGGATGAAGGAAGACAGATCACCATAACACTCTTCCACCGTATCAAAACCGGAAAAAGCGCCGAACAGCGAAAAATGAGGGGTCCAGATATGGGCCGGCACATAGATGGCGTCCGGGCACAGTTCCAGCGTGATTTCCAGCAGGTCATGGCAGTCCAGACCCAGAATCGGCCTGCCGTCAGAGTGGATATTTCCGATCTGCTCCAGTTTGCGGGACAGCTTCGCTGCCTCCTCCAGTCCGGGCAGCAAAATCAGGCTGTGTACTTTTCGCACCCGTCCTTCTTTTTTGTAAATGGAACTGATCTCTCCCGTCATGACAAAACGGGGCGGGACGTTTCCCGCGGTTTGGTCTTTGATCCGGTATTCTTCTTTCAGGACATAGGTTCCGTCTCCCGCCGGCTCCAGTTTTTCCGTCAGTTCCTCCCGCCAGGCCGGATGGGTAAAATCCCCCGTCCCCACCAGGCCGATGCCCTTTCTGGAGGCCCACAGATCCAGCTGCTCCGGCGTGCAGTCCCGGCTGGTGGCTCTTGAATACCGGGAATGAATATGCAAATCCGCTATGTACACCTTACATTCCTTCTTTTCTTTCTTATGTTTCCGTCTGCTTCAGCATCAGGACCGCTGCCAGATTTCCCCTTTTCCCGCCGGATGCCCGATGGGAAAAAAGCAGTTCGGGATTGCAGCAGGTGCACAGATCCGGCATACTGATCTGTCCCTCCGGCACTCCCGCCCGGATAAAATTCAGCCTGCAGGCCTGCTGCAGATTCAGCTGATATTTGCCGTTTTCCTTTTCATAAAAAAGCAGGGGCCAGTCCTTCTCCTCATAGGCCTCCTGAAATCGGCTGATCACATCCCGGCTCACCTCATAGCAGTCCTGGCAGATGGAAGGACCTATGGCGGCCCGCACATCCGCGGGATCCGTACCGTAGGCTCTGTCCATGGCCCGAAGCGTGACCCCGCCCATATTTTCCACCGTGCCTCTCCACCCGGAATGGGAACATCCCACCGCCCTGTGCACCGGATCCACAAGCAGCAGCGGCACGCAGTCCGCATAAAATGTCACCAGAGGGATCCCCGGCACATTCGTGATCAGCCCGTCCACATCCCTGTAGGGAAGGGGACGGTCATAGCCGATCCCGCAGTCCGCTTCCGTCACCGCCCGCACATGAGTGGTATGGGTCTGATCCGACCAGACCATATTTTCCGGCTCATATCCCAGCGCCTCTGCCAGTCTCCGGTGATTTTCCCTCACATTTTCCCTGGACGGCTCCCGGCTGTAGCTGAGGTTCATGCTCCCCACGTCCCCCTGGCTGACGCCTCCCAGCCTGGTGCTGAAACCATGGATGATTCCCTCCATTTTTTCCAGAATGGGAAACGTAAGATAAACCAGATCTCCCTTTTCATGGACGGTAATCCGGTTCAGGAGATTCGTATCCTGTTTTCTGTGTATGAGCAGCCCGCTGCCGCACCTTTCCTTCTCTGCCATCTGTGCTTCCTTTCTGTGCCTGTGTTCTGGCCGTCCCGTCCTTTTAAAGATGGAAGGGAAACGCGTTTTTTACCAGCCGGATTTTTTCTCCGGTTATGGCCACCACGTCAAAACGGCAGCCCTGATCCGTCCTCAGTCCATGCCGGGCCAGATAGGAGGAGGCGGCCCGGCAGATTCTCCTCTGCTTCCGGTCGTCCACTGCCTCCAGAGGACTTCCCGTTTTCTCATTTCTGCGGTATTTTACTTCCACGAATATGAGGTACCGGTTTTCTCTGGCCACAATGTCGATCTCTCCGCCCCGTCCCCGGAAATTGTACTCCAGAATCTCATAGCCGAGGCCTTCCAGATAAGCCCCGGCTTTCCTTTCCATGGCAGCTCCCTGCCTTCTTTTATTCTGCGGCTGTTCCACTCTGTTCTCCCCGCTAAATAAAATTTTTGATAAAGGTTCTCCGGTGAATGGGGGACGGGCCGTACTTTTTGACAGCGGCAATATGGGCGCTGGAACCGTATCCCTTATGAGCAGCAAATCCGTACTCCGGCATCAGCTCATCATACTCCGCCATCAGTCTGTCCCTGGTCACCTTGGCAATCACGCTGGCCGCCGCGATGGACAGGCTTTTGGCGTCTCCCTTGATAATCGGAACCTGGGGGATGGTCACCTGGGGAATGGTCACCGCGTCGTTCAGCAGTATCTGGGGCATCACCTGCAGTTTTCCGATTGCCTCGCACATGGCCTCATAGGTGGCCTGCAGAATATTGATCTCATCAATGCGTCCCGGCCCTACAATGCCCACTCCCACTGCCACAGCCTGCTCCATGATCTGATCATACAGTTCTTCCCTCCGCTTTTGGGTAAGCTGTTTGGAATCATTCAGATAGAGAATCTGACAGTCCGGCGGCAAAATCACGGCACCCGCCACCACCGGCCCCGCCAGCGGTCCTCTGCCCGCCTCATCAATGCCGCAGACGTAACCCAGGTGCTCATATTTTTTCTCATAAACCGTCATATTCCGGAGCCGCTCCCGCTCCTTTTTCAGCCCGTCCAGCTGCTTTTCATACCGCCTGATCAGGCCGGAAACGCCGGTTCTGGGATCATCCCGATACTGTTCAAGCAGAGCCGGAAGATCCTGTTCTTTCGTCTGCTCCAATTTCTGTCTGATCTGCGCAATACTCTCCGCCATCTTCTGCCCCTCCTGTGTCAGTGGATCAGTCCAAGGCCCGAAAGGGGCCAGACCCGCATCCAGGCTTTGCCGATCAGCTGGCTTTCTTCAATGTTTCCCACGCTGGGCTCTCTGCTGTCGGAGCTGCTGTTCCGGTTATCTCCCAGGACAAAGTATTCATCCTCCCCCAGGATAACCGGCTCAGATGCCAGGCCTCCGCTCTTCATCTCTCCCCAGCCGTACTCTTCTTCCAGCAAACGGCCGTTAATATAAATCTCTCCATCCCGGATCTGCACCGTTTCTCCCGGGAGGCCGATAATTCTTTTTATGTAATAGGTATCCTCCTGGTATCGGAAGGGAAACACCACCACATCAAACCTTTCCGGATCCGAAAATTTGTAAGTCAGTTTATCCACGATGAGACTGTCTCCATCCAGCAGGGTGGGGTACATGGAACTCCCCTGCACCACCGTTCTCTGTCCTACAAACTGAATCAGCAGAAAAATAACTGCCAGGATAAGAAACAGATAAAAAAACCAGCCGAAAATTTCCCGGGGCAGGCTTTTTCTCTTTTTTTCTTTCCGTCTCACTTCATCACCGTTCTTCCGTAGTTTCTCTCTCTTTGTTTTCTTCCGGCATCTCCAGCGTGATCCGCCCCAGCCGGCCTGAACGGAAATCGTCCAGCAAAAGTCCCGCGGCTTTTGTCAGGTCCAGTTCATCCCCCTTCAGCAGACAGCCCCGCTGTCTGGCCACCATCTCCAGTATCGCCCCGCTGTTTTCTTCTTCCCCGGCCTGATAGCGCTCCTGCAGCGCGCCGGGATACCGTTTCTTCAGCAGATCGATCAGCCAGAGCGCCAGTTCTTCGCCATTAAGCAGTTCATCCCGGATCGAACCGATCAGAGCCAGTTTCATCCCCGCCTGCTGGTCTTCAAATTTCGGCCAGAGAATCCCCGGCGTATCTAAAAGTTCCACCTGTTTGTTCAGGCGTATCCACTGTTTTCCCTTTGTCACTCCCGGCCTGTTTCCGGTCTTGGCGCAGGCCCTTCCCGCAAAAGAATTGATAAATGTGGATTTCCCCACATTGGGGATTCCCACCACCATGGCCCGGACAGGACGGTTCAGGATTCCTCTCTTCCGGTCCCTCTCTGTCTTTTCCCGGCAGGCCTCCTGGATCAGGGACTGAATCGGCTTCAGGCCTCCTCTGTTTCTGGAATCAATTTTAGCCACAAAGCATCCCTGGCCCCGAAAATAGTCGGCCCAGACTTCATTCAGTCTTTCATCCGCCAGATCCGCCTTGTTCAGGAGCACCAGGCGGGCTTTCTGTTTCGCCAGTTCATCAATATCCGGATTTCTGCTGGAGAGCGGCACCCGGGAATCCAGCAGTTCGATCACCAGATCAATGAGCTTCATATCCTCCTGCATCATCCGCTTTGCCCGGGTCATATGGCCGGGATACCATTGATAGTTCATGTTCTCTCCTCCCTGTCAGGAAACAAAGCCCCTGTGTTCCGAGGGACTGATCACATACCAGACCTTTCCCTCTATCCTGTCGGAAGTCACCGGCCCGATCTCCGCGAAGCGGCTGTCCTCACTGTTGTTCCGGTTGTCTCCCAGCACAAAATATTCCTGCTCCCCCAGATGGACAGGCTCCGATGCCAGCCCCGGGTTTGTGATAGCCGGATAATTTTTCTGTTCCAGATAAACGGCCCCGTCTATATAGATCATCCCGTCTTTGATCTGCACGGTCTCGCCGGGAAGTCCGATCACCCGTTTGATATTGGACTGACTGTCGCTGCTCCCTCCTGTTCGGAAGGCTATGACATCTCCCCTGGAGGGACCGTTCAGCTTATAAGCCATCACATTCAGCAGCACCGTGTCGCCGCCGGATATGGTTACGTCCATGGACTGGCCCACGTTAGTTCTGGTCTGCCCGAAAAAGTACACGGCCACATAGGCAAACATAATCACCAGCAAAATCTGGAAGGTCCAGGCGAAAACCACTCTGGGGATGGATTTTTTCCGTGTTATTTCCCTTCTGCTCATCTTTTCATCCTTTGAAAAAAGGGACAAAATACAACGTATTTGTCCCTCAGGTCTTTTCTTATTTCACTAACTCTTTTACCTTCGCGCTCTTTCCTACGCGGCCTCTCAGGTAGTTCAGCTTTGCTCTTCTTACTTTACCAAATCTCACTACCTCAACCTTCTCAATGGTGGGGGAGTGAAGGGGCCATGTCTTCTCCACGCCGATGCCGTTGGAATTCTTTCTCACGGTAAAGGTTTCTCTGCTGCTTCCGCCCTGCTTCTTCAGGACAACGCCCTCAAATACCTGCACACGCTCACGGTTTCCCTCTTTGATCTTCGCGTGTACCCGCACAGTGTCACCCACACGGAATTTCGGAGCATCCTCTCTCATCTGGGCAGCTTCAATGTTTCTGATAATATCGTTCATTGTGTTCCTCCTTATTTTATCGGATGTTCTTAATGCCCGCGGCAACAGAGGACCATCTCTTTTCACAACATGGTCAATTTTATCATGTTTCTTCCATGTTTGCAAGCAGTTTATTCAGATATTTCCTGTCTTTTTCGGTTAAATCTGCGGTTTCAAGCAGATCCGGGCGTCTCTCCAGGGTTCGTTTCAGGGACTGTTCCCGTCTCCACTGGTCCACATTGCCGTGATGGCCGGAAAGAAGCACGGGGGGCACACACTTCCCTCTCCATTCCTCGGGCCGGCTGTACTGGGGGTACTCCAGAAGGTTATCCTGAAAGCTCTCAAACTGGGCGGATTCCTGGTTGTTCAAAACCCCCGGCACCAGTCGGGATATGGCGTCGATCATCACCATGGCAGGCAGTTCTCCGCCTGTGAGGACATAGTCCCCGATGGACACATAATCCGTCACCACTTCCTCCAGAACCCGCTCATCAATCCCCTCATAATGGCCGCAGAGAAATACCAGATCCTTCTCTCCGGCCAGTTCTTCCGCCAGAGACTGGGTAAAAACCTTCCCCTGGGGGGTCAGATAGATCACCCGGGGCGTCCCTTCTGTCTTTTCCGTCACATGCCGGCAGGCTCTGTATACCGGCTCCGCCTGCATCACCATCCCGGCTCCCCCGCCGTAAGGATAATCATCCACCCTTCCCTTCCGGCTCTCCAGGGCAAAGTCCCGGATATTGACCGCCTCCAGACTGATCAGCCCTTTCTCAATGGCTCTTCCTATAATGCTTGTATGAAGCCCCTCCAGAATCATTTCCGGAAACAGGGTCAGGACATGATAATTCATGGGTTTCCTCCCTTTCCGCCGGGCCTACAGGCCGGCCAGCAGATGCACCGTCATCCTGCCTGCCTGCAGGTTTACCTCCAGGATGCACTGTCGGATAGCGGGAACCAGGATCTCCCTGTCTTCTCCCGTCACCACATACACATCATTTGCCCCTGTGGAAATCACATCCGTCAGACGGCCCAGCTTTTCGCCGTTCTCCTCATAAACATCCAGACCGATCAGATCCGCAATGAAATATTCGTTTTCTTCCAGTTTCACCGCCTGGTCTCTGGTGACATACAGATTTTTTTTAACCAGCCCTCTCACGGACTCTATGCTGTCAAGCTCCCTGAATTTCACTATGACAAACTGTTTAAAATACCGGACCTTCTCCACATCAAGCGGTTTCTTATCCCCGCCCCCCTCTATCCATACCCGGGTCAGGTCGTCGTACCGCCTGGGATCATCCGTGGTGGGAAATACCTTCACTTCACCGTGAAGGCCATGGGTAGATGTAATAGTGCCAACCTGCAAATATTCGTTCATTCCTATCTCCGTCTCTTCACTGTTAGACAACAGTCCCGGCCATCATCTCTGACGCCGGGACTGCAGGTTACATTACTGTAAAATATCCACAATTACTTTTTTGTCATCTCGCGATGCCGCAGCTTTCACGACAGAGCGGATTGCCTTCGCAATTCTGCCCTGCTTTCCGATAACTTTTCCCATATCTGTAGGCGCTACCTTCAATTCAACCAGAATCGATTTTCCGTTATCTTTTTCGGTAACCACTACTTCTTCCGGATTATCGACTAGAGACTTTGCAATCACTTCAACCAGCTCTTTCATCTTTGCACACCTCTATCTTACTTCTCGATCCCTGCTGCCTTAAAGAGCTTTCCTACAACTTCTGTGGGCTGTGCTCCGTTTGCCAGCCATTTCTTGGCCAGCTCCTCATTGATCTTGAACTCGCTGGGATCGGTGTTGGGATTGTAAGTACCAATCTCCTCGATGCACTTTCCATCTCTGGGGGATCTGGAATCAGCCACCACAATTCTATAGAAAGGAGCCTTCTTCTGTCCCATTCTTCTCAGTCTGATCTTTACTGCCATTCTTTTCACCTCCTCGGGTATAAACTGTAATATGTTAAAAGGGAAGTTTAAATCTCCCTCTTTTACCGCCTTTGCCGCCCATCAGGCCGCCGTACTGCTTCATCATCTTTCTGGCCTGCTCAAACTGCTTTACCAGCTTGTTTACCTCGCTGATATCCACGCAGGCTCCCTTTGCAATCCTCTGTTTCCTGGAAGGATTCAACAGGTCCGGATTGGCTCTCTCCTGGGGCGTCATGGACAGGATAATCGCCTCGGTTCTGGCCATCAGCTTCTCATCCATGGCATCCTCAATCTGTTTCATCTGTCCGCCTCCCATGCCGGGCAGCATGGACAGCACGCTGGAAAGGCCGCCCATTTTCTTCATCTGAGCCATACTCTCCAGGTAATCGTCAAAGCCGAAGGACGCTTTCTTCAGCTTCTGCTCCATGGCTCTGGCCTTCTCCTCATCGATATTGGCCTGGGCCTTCTCAATCAGGGACATCACGTCCCCCATTCCCAGAATTCTGGAAGCCATTCTCTCCGGATAAAACTGTTCCAAGTCCTCCAGTTTTTCTCCCATTCCCACATACAGAATGGGTTTCCCGCAGGTGGCTCTGATAGAAAGAGCCGCTCCGCCTCTGGAGTCACCGTCCAGCTTGGTGAGAATTACGCCGTCTATTCCAATCTTTTCATTAAACATCTCGGACACGTTCACCGCGTCCTGACCTGTCATGGCGTCCACCACCAGCACGCACTGATCCACCTGCACCTTCTGCCGGATCTCGATCAGCTCGTTCATCATGTCCTCATCCACATGAAGGCGGCCCGCCGTATCCAGAAGCACTGTGTTGTAGCTCTGTCTGACCGCGTATTCCACCGCCGCCGCGGCAATATCCGCCGGTTTTGCGCCGGTGCCCATGGAGAACACCTCCACGCCCTGCTTCTCACCGTTGATCTGCAGCTGCTGAATGGCAGCCGGCCGGTAAACGTCGCAGGCCACCAGCAGAGGCCTTCGCCCTTTGCTCTTAAGCTTTCCCGCCAGTTTCGCCGCAGTGGTGGTCTTTCCTGCGCCCTGAAGGCCCATCATCATCACCACGGTCATCTCTCCGGCAGGCTTCAGAGAAAGCTCCGCCGTCTCCGAACCCATCAGCGATACCAGCTCATCGTGAACGATTTTAATCACCATCTGTCCCGGGTTCAGGCCGTTCATCACATCCTGGCCGATCGCTTTCTCCTGAACAGATTTAATAAACTGCTTCACAACCTTAAAGCTGACATCCGCTTCCAGAAGGGCCATCTTTACTTCCTTCAGGGCGGTCTTTACATCCGCCTCCGTCAGTCTTCCCTTGCCCCGGAGATTTTTAAATACCTGCTGCAGTTTTTCCGTCAAGCTCTCAAAAGCCATATTATAACTCCTCTAATATCTCATCGGAGATCCGGAGGATCCCCTGCACATCCGGCATGCGTTTTCCATCGGAGGCTCTGAGGGCCTCTTCCCTGATCAGCCGCACTTTGTTCTGGATATCCAGGAATTTCTGAACCAGATGAAGCTTTTCCTCATACTCCTCCAGCTGGCGGTTGCACCGCTTCACCAGATCATGAATGCCCTGCCGGCTCACGCCCTGTTCCGCAGCCACCTCGCTGCAGGACATGTCGTTGCACACCACATCCTCGTAGATCCGCTGCTGATGTTCGGTCAGCAGTTCTCCGTAAAAGTCAAACAGCAGTGTCTGCCGTACAAATTTCTCCATCTGCCATCACCCTGCCTAGCATACACTAAGACTTCCCGTCTGTCAAGTATTTTTTCTTGACACTTTACAGATTGGCATTCTCAAATTTAGGCTGGTATCCCTCTTCCCGCAGCGCCTGCACAATTCGGTTCTTGTGCTCTGTGCCAAAGGACTCCAGGGTAATCTTCAGTTCCACGGCCGCATTTCGGTTTGTGCTGACAAACTGGTTGTGATCCAGTTTGATCACATTGCCCTGTTCCCTGGCAATCACGGAAGCCACCCGCACCAGCTCCCCGGGCTTATCCGGCAGCAGAACGGAGATGGTAAAGATACGGTCTCTCTGAATCAGCCCGTGCTGCACCACAGAGGCCATGGTAATCACATCCATGTTTCCGCCGCTGAGGACGCTTACCACCTTTTTCCCCTTCACCTTCAGATGCTTCAGGGCCGCCACTGTCAGAAGGCCGGAATTTTCCACGATCATTTTGTGGTTCTCCACCATGTCCAGGAAAGCTACAATCAGCTCGTCGTCCTCTACGGTAAGAATGTCGTCCAGGTTTTCCTGCAGATAGGGGAAGATCTTCTCTCCCGGGGTTTTTACCGCCGTGCCGTCCGCTATGGTATTTACCTCCGGCAGCGTCACCACTTTCCCCTCCTTCAGGGAAGCCCTCAGGCAGGCCGCTCCCGCCGGCTCCACACCGATCACTTTAATCTTGGGATTCAAAAGCTTTGCCAGAGTCGATACGCCTGTAGCCAGGCCGCCTCCGCCGATGGGAACCAGAATATAATCCACCAGGGGAAGCTCCTTGAAAATCTCCATGGCGATCGTTCCCTGGCCCGTGGCCACCGCCGGATCGTCAAAGGGATGGATGAACGTATAGCCCTGTTCTTCGGCCAGCTGCAGCGCATAGGCGCAGGCCTCGTCATATACATCCCCCTGCAGAATCACCTCCGCTCCGTAGCTCTTCGTCCGGTTTACCTTAATCAGAGGCGTGGTGGTGGGCATCACGATCACGGCTTTGCAGCCGTAGGCCCTGGCAGCATAAGCCACGCCCTGGGCATGATTTCCGGCGGAAGCCGTGATAATGCCTTTCTGCCTTTCTTTCTCGCTCATCGTACTGATTTTATAGTAGGCGCCTCTGATTTTATAGGCTCCGGTCACCTGCATGTTTTCCGGCTTCAGATAAACCCGGTTCCCGGTCTGGGAGCTGAAATACTCGCTGTACATCAGCTTTGTTTCCGTGGCCGCCCTGCGCACAATATCCGCAGCCTCCTCAAACGCCTCCAGTGTCAACATCTTTTCAGTCACTGTCTTTTCCTCCGTCTCCCACGCTGTGTTCCGCCGCGCTATTTCACGTCGAACAGAGCGTTCACAAACTCATCCGCATCAAACTTCTGCAGGTCGTCAATCGTCTCTCCCACGCCGATATATTTTACCGGTATCCCCAGTTCGGAATGAATGGCCACCGCAATGCCTCCCTTGGCTGTTCCGTCCAGCTTTGTGAGAATAATCCCCGTAATGTCCGTAACCTCCTCAAACTCCCGGGCCTGGGCCAGCGCGTTCTGGCCGGTGGTGCCGTCCAGAACCACCAGCGTCTCCTTATAGGCTTCCGGATATTCCCGGTCAATAATCCGGTTGATCTTTCCCAACTCATTCATCAGATTCTTTTTATTGTGAAGCCGTCCCGCCGTATCGCAGAGCAGCACGTCCGCGTTTCTTGCCTTGGCAGCCGCGATGGCGTCATACACTACCGAGCCGGGATCCGACCCTTCCTGGCCCCCGATCATATCCACGCCGGCCCGTCTGGCCCACTCGGACAGCTGCTCTCCCGCGGCAGCCCGGAACGTATCGGCGGCAGCCAGGACAACCTTTTTGCCCTGGTCTGTCAGTTTTCCCGCCAGCTTTCCCACGCTGGTGGTTTTTCCCACTCCATTGACGCCGATCACCAGCACTACGGACTTGCGGTTCTCAAACTCATAGGCGGTCTCCCCCACATCCATCTCATCCTTGATGCTCTGGATCAGCAGTTTTTTACACTCGGAGGGATCCTTGATGTTCTGCTCTTTCACCTTTTTCTTCAGATCTTCAATGATAGAGGTGGTGGCGTTAATCCCCAGATCTCCCATAACCAGTATCTCTTCGATCTCTTCATAAAAATCATCGTCAATACTGGAAAATCCGTTAAATATCGAATCAATGCCGGATACAATATTGTCTCTGGTCTTTGTAAGGCCTTCCACCAGCCTTCTGAAAAAGCCCTTCTTTTCTTCCATCTTTCACCTCTCCTCTCACTGATCCAGTTTTTCTTCAATCAGATTTACAGAAACAAGAGCCGAGATGCCCTTCTCCTGCATGGTAATGCCGTAGAGGCGGTCCGCCGCGGCCATGGTTCCTCTTCTATGAGTAATAATAATGAATTGCGTATGCTTTGTCAACTTGTGCAGATATCCCGCGTACCGCCCCACGTTGCTCTCATCCAGAGCCGCTTCAATCTCGTCCAGAAGGCAGAAGGGGGAAGGCTTCAGGTTCTGAATGGCAAAAAGCAGGGCGATGGCGGTCAGGGATTTTTCACCGCCGGAAAGCTGCATCATATTCTGCAGTTTTTTCCCGGGCGGCTGGGCGATGATTCTTACGCCCGCTTCCAGAATGTCCTCTTCCTCCACCAGTTCCAGCGTTCCCTTTCCGCCGCCGAAAAGCTGTTTAAAGGCTTTGTCAAACTCCGTCTGGATCCGCCCGAACTGCTGCCTGAACTGGACGCGCATCCCCGTATCCAGATCCTCAATAATCTTTTGCAGCGCCTGCTCCGATTTCACCAGGTCTTCATGCTGGGAGGACAAAAAGCCGTGCCGCTCTGAAAGCTCTTTGTAATCCTCTATGGCGTTTACGTTTACGCTTCCCAGATTTCGGATTTCTCCCTTCAGTTCCTGAATCCGGCGGCGTATCTCGGCATCCGTTCCCAGATCCTCTTTTTTCATTTCCGCCGCCATGCTGCCGGTCAGCTCATATTCATCCCACATGTAGGCGATTTTTCCCTCTTTTGTCTCCTCCAGCTTTTCAATCTGGCTATTGAGCCGGAAGCATTCCCGGTCCAGAAGAGAACTGCGCTCCGAAAGTTCCTCCCGCTTCTGGAAAAAGGCCTTCTGCATTCCGCTTTTTTCTTCTTTGCGGCGGTCCAGGCTGCTGCCGTACTCCTCCGCTCTGCGGACGCTCTCGCCGGCCTCCCGGAGTTCTTCCCGGATCCGGACAATCTGCCCTTCCTTTTCTTCAATCTGGGAGGCGGCGTCCCCGGCGCTCTCCTGTATGGACTGCTGTTCCCGTCTCAGGGCTTCCATCTCATCCTCCACCCGCTTTTCATTGTCCGCGGTAAAGGTTTCTTCCTGCTTCAGAGCGGCCAGCTTCAGATGGCACTGTTCCACCTCTCCCAAAGCCAGGCTCTCCTGGCTGCGCAGTTCTTCCTGCTCCCGGCCGCACTGCTCGATCCGGCGGTTCAGCTCCTCCTCCCGGCTCTGGGATTCCTCCAGCTGAGTCTCAATCAGAGTCTGCTCCTGTCGCAGTTCCTCCGCCTGCCGGATGATTTCTTCCTGCTCGCCCCGTATCTGCTGGTAGCCGGTAAGGGTCTGGTTCTTCTGATTTTCCACTTCTTTCAGCTTCATACCGGCTGTGTTCTGCTCAATATATTTTTTCTGAAGTTCTTCCGAAAGAGAGACCAGACTCTCTCTGTAACCGTTGCGCCGGCTCCGGCACTCGTCCACGGAAGAGCGCAGCTCCTCCAGCTTTTTCCGGCGGGCTTCCACCTGACCCTTCAGTTCCTCTATCTCTCTTCTTCTTCCCAGAAGATTGCTGCTGTTTTTAAAAGCGCCTCCCGTCATGGAACCGCCGGGGCTTAGGGACTCTCCCTCCAGCGTGACAATGCGCAGCGTATAATGGTATTTTCTGGCGATAGCCACCGCGTGGTCGATCTGGTCCGCCACCACCGTTTTCCCCAGCAGGTACTCCACAAGAGGCTCATACAGTTTATCCGCTGTAACCAGGCTGCTGGCCAGCCCGATCACCCCCGGTTCCCGCAGGGCTTCCGGCCGGGAAAATCCGCCTTTGTTTTTTAAAGCCGTAAGGGGCAGAAACGTGGCCCTTCCGAATTTATTCCGCTTCAGATATTCAATCATCCGCTTGGCCGTATCCTCGTCCCTGGTCACAATATTCTGGATGCTGCCGCCCAGGGCCGTCTCCACCGCCGTCTCATATTCCTTCCGGGTTTTGATCAGATCGGCTGTCACACCCAGGATTCCCTTCTCCCGGTCCTTCTGTTCCATCACCCGCCGGATGCTGTTTCCGTATCCGTCGTACCGCTCCGTAATATTGCGGAGCGATTCCAGCCTGGAGGCTTCCCGGTGATATTCTGCCTGTTCTTTCTCAATCTCCTGATTTTCACTGGTCAGGCGTTCCTGGAGCACTGCCAGTTCCTGATTGATCAGGCCGCTTTTCTCGTTCAGCTTCCGGATTTCCTCGGTAACGCCGTCATACTCCCTGCGGCAGCGTTCCTGTTCCTCATGCTGATCGCTCTCTTTGCTCTTCAGTTCCAGAATCTGCTGGCTGATCCGGGCTTTCCGGATTTCAAGCTGTTCCAGCATGGTTCGGAACCGCTGCTGTCTGGCCTTAATGGAAGTGCGCTCTCCCAGCAGACGGATTACCTCGTTTTTATCCTGCTCCATCTGCTGTCCCTGTTCCTGCAGCTTCTGATCCAGTTCCCGGTGTTTCTGTTCCGACCGGTCATTTTCCTCCAGCAGCGCCTGCCCCTGGGAAAGAAGCTCCTGTCTTTTTTTACGGATCTGCTGCAGGCTTTCCTCTTTTTCACGGAGTTCTTTCTCCACCGCGTCCAGTCTGGCTTTCATGTGGAGACCGGTCTGGCTGGCGGTATTGATCTGCTCCTTCAAAAGAGCGATCTGATTCTCCAGCTGTTGTCCCCGCAGCCGTTCTCCTGTCACTTTTTCCTGCTGGCTTTTTCTCTCCTGCTCCAGTTCCTCCAGTTCGGCTTCCAGCTTTTCGTAATCCTCCCTGGCCTGCTCATACTCCTTCCGCGACTGCTCCAGATCATGTTCCGCAATCTGCTTTTTTTCCGCGGCCGCCTCCAGCTCCTCCTTCAGTCTGGCCAGATCTGAGAGGAACATATTTACGTCATAGATCTTCAGTTCTTCCTTTTTCTTCAGATAAACCTTTGCCTTTTCAGCCTGCCTCTCCATGGGGCCCAGCTGTCTGGTCAGTTCCGCCAGAATATCGTTGACCCGCACCAGATTCTGCTGCTCGTCTTCCAGCTTTTTCTGGGCCGCCAGTTTTCTTCTTTTGTACTTTACAATGCCTGCCGCCTCGTCAAACAGTTCCCTGCGCTCCTCCGGCTTTCCGCTTATGATTTTTTCAATCTGGCCCTGTCCGATGATGGAATATCCCTCTTTGCCGATACCTGTATCGTAAAAAAGTTCATTCACGTCTTTCAGGCGGCACTGGGTGCCGTTCAGCAGGTATTCGCTCTCCCCCGACCGATAAAGCCTTCTGGCCACCGTCACCTCATCATAGGAGATGGGGAGGCTGTGGTCGGAATTATCCAGCGTAATCGCTACGTAGGCGTAGCCCATGGGCCTGCGGTTTTCCGTGCCTGCAAAAATAATATCCTGCATGCTGCCGCCCCGCAGCTGCTTTACCCGCTGTTCTCCCAGCACCCAGCGCACGGCGTCGGCCACATTGCTCTTTCCGCTGCCATTGGGGCCCACGATGGCCGTAATCCCCTCATGGAACTGAAATACAATTTTGTTGGCAAAGGACTTAAAGCCCTGTACTTCTATGCTTTTTAAATACATGTATCTTTCCCTTTCAGCAAAATAATGGCGCGGTAGGCAGCCTCCTGCTCCGCCCCCTTCTTGGTGCTTCCCCGGCCTCTCCCCAGGGTCTTTCCTCCGATGCGCACCTCCGCTATAAACTGCTTGGCATGGTCCGGGCCTTCCTCTCCCACCAGAACGTAGGATACTTCCTGATCCCTGTAGTCTCTCTGGGCCATTTCCTGCAGGATCGTCTTGCTATCATAAAAGAGTTTTTTATGTTCAATATCCGTGAGAATCCATTTTTTTACAAATTCTTTTGCGCTAGCAAAACCACCATCCAGATAGATAGCGCCAAGCAAAGCTTCCAGGGCGTCCGATACAATGGAATCCCGAAAGCGTCCGCCGGTATGCTCCTCTCCCTTTCCCAGAAGAAGATAATCCGGCAGGTTCATCTCCCGGGCGCACATAGCCAGGGTGGGTTCACATACCAGGCTGGCCCGCAGCTTTGTCATATCTCCCTCCGGCATTTCGGGGTATTCCAGATACAGAAACTCGCTGCTGGACAGTTCCAGCACCGCGTCCCCCAGAAATTCCAGCCTTTCATTGTCCCCGCCGGCCTCCTGCCTGTGTTCGTTTACATAGGAGCTGTGGCTTAAGGCCTGATGCAGCAGTTCTTCTCTTTGGAACCGGTATCCGATTCGCTCCTGCAGCTCTTTTAATTTCCTTCTTCCCATACTGTTCTCCTTTTTTGCTGCCTGCCGCCTCAAGCGGCAGAAAAGAGAAAAGAGCTGTCACTTTTTGCGTGGCAGCCCCTCTTCCTGTTTTTTTCTTCAGCCAATGGCATTTTTAATCTGTTCAACCGCATCTCCCACAGAGACAATCTTCTCTGCCTCCTCTGTGGGAATCTCAATGTCAAATTCCTCTTCGATCCCCATAATAATCTGGAACACATCAAGGGAATCCGCTCCCAGATCGTCCACGAATGTGGTCTCCGGCTTAATCTCATCCACATCCACGTTCAGAACCTCCGCAATGATCTGCTGCAGCTTTTCAAATTCCATACCATCTCTCTCCTTACGCATTTAAATTTTCTGACGCAATATGCTCTTTAATTTTCTCATTAATCCTCTGCTCCTTAAACTGGACGCACTGGATAATGGAGTTTTCAATCTCAACCGCCTTGGAGCTTCCGTGGGTTTTTACCACGAGGCCTTTCAGGCCAAGCAGCGGCGCGCCGCCGTAACGGCTGGCGTCAAAGGCTTTCAGAGAACGCTTCAGCGCAGGCTTCAGCAGAAGGGCTCCCAGCCTGCTCCTCACCCCGGACATCATGCTCTTCTTCAGCACACCCAGCAGGGCTGATGCCGTGCCTTCATACATCTTCAGCACAATGTTTCCGGCAAAGGCTTCGCTGACCGCCACATCGCAGGCGCCGAAAGGAATGTCCCGGGCTTCCACGCTTCCTGTAAAGTTCAGGTCTTTGCATTCCTTCAGCAGGGGAAATGTCTCCTTCACCAGGGCATTTCCTTTTTCCTCCTCCGCGCCGATGTTCACGATCCCCACCCGGGGATGACTGACGCCCATCACGTTCTCCATATAAATGGAACCCATCCGGGCGAACTGCACCATATGGGAGGGTCTGGCGTCCACGTTTGCCCCGCAGTCCAGAAGAAGCGTAACCCCTTTTCTGGTGGGAATAAGGGATGCAAGGGGCGGTCTCTCAATTCCTTTGATCCGTCCCACAATCACCTGGCCGCCCACCAGCACGGCGCCGGTGCTTCCCGCCGACACAAAAGCGTCCGCCTCCTGGCGCTTCACCATGTTCATCCCCACTACAATAGAGGAATCCTTCTTGCTGCGAATAGCGGCAACCGGAGGTTCCGCCGTCTCAATCACCTGAGAAGCATGCACGACCTGTATCTGCTCTTTAGAATAGGTATACTTCGCCAGTTCCCTGTCTATCGCCTCCTGGCGTCCGATCAGAATAATCCGGATATCTCTGCGGCTGTTGGCCGCTTTCACTGCTCCCCGTACAATCTCACCGGGGGCGTTGTCTCCGCCCATGCCATCCACAGCCACCCGTATCTGCTCACTCATCTCTTCCGCCTCCTCAACGTCTATTTACTACTATACTAAACATCATGTTAAAAAGCAATACGAAAAAAACACGAATCCTGCCGCTGTCCCCGGAATGTGTTGCTGTGAACAGTAACCGGCAGGCCATAAAAATAGACCGCCGCAACCTGTGCGGCAGCCTATATCTCTTTGCCCATCAATCATCCATTGCGATGATTTCTTTTTTGTTGTAACTTCCGCAGGCCTTGCAGACTCTGTGGGGCATCATCAGCGCTCCGCATTTGCTGCACTTTACCAGATTCAGCGCGTCCATCTTCCAGTTCGCTCTTCTGCTGTCTCTTCTGGCTTTGGAATGTTTATTTTTCGGACAGATTGACATGGTTCACACCTCCTTAAAATTACTGAAGATATCACGGATTTTAGCCATCCTGGGATCCAGTTCTGTGGGGTCACAGCTGCAGGTACCGCGGTTTAAGTTCTGGCCGCAGACTCTGCACAGCCCTTTACAGTCCTCCTTACAGAGCACCCGGGTGGGCCAGTTCAGCAGTGCTTCACCATAGACAAGCTTATCCACATCCAGGTTATATCCATTCAGAAAATCGCTTTCGTCCAGTGCGCTGAGGCGTTCCTCGTCTGTCAGCTTCATATCGATCTCTCTCTCAAACGCAAGAGGCAGATCGGTCTGAACCTCTTCCAGACAGCGGGCGCGGGGGATCAGCACCGTCAGCCGAATGCTGCCGTTCATCCACAGGACCTTCTTCCCTCTGTTCTCCACCGTAAGAGTCAGGGGCGTTTTGCTCACAACGGGGAAACTGCCGAATGGAAAATCCAGCGTCTCCACAGTCAGCGGGGCCTGTGTCTGAAGGACCTTTCCGTCAGTTAAAATCACATCCGTCAGGTTCAACATCGCGCACTCCTCCTCACACACGCTGATTATTATACCCACTATCCGTCCGCTTGTCAAGAAAATTTTGTTGACACCTTTTATTTTGTAACCAGTTCTACCGTCTCACGGCAGATTGCCAGTTCCTCATTGGTGGGGATCACGGCAACCAGCACCTTGGAATCCGGAGTGGAGAGAACAAAGTTCTCGCCTCTCATCTTATTCTTCTCCTCGTCGATCTTGATGCCAAGATATCCCAGGTATCCCAGAACCTGAGCGCGCACCACATCGCCGTTCTCACCGATGCCGCCGGTGAAGGCAATGGCATCTACGCCGTTCATGGCTGCCGCATAGGAGCCAACGTACTTGGCCACCCGATAGCTGAAAGCATCCAGGGCCAGCGCCGCAGCTTCATTTCCCTTCTCCACAGCCTCCTCCAGATCTCTGAAATCGCTGGAGAGACCGTTTGACAGGGCGTATACGCCGGATTCCTTATTCAGGATACGCAGCATCTCGGAAACATCAATATTTTCTTTTTTGCAGATATATTCCACAACCGCGGGATCCAGGTCGCCGGAACGGGTTCCCATCAGAAGTCCCTCCAGTGGGGTCAGGCCCATGGAGGTGTCCACACATTTGCTGTTCTTCACAGCGCTGATGGAAGATCCGTTGCCCAGATGGCAGACAATCACTTTGGAGTTGTCAGGATCCAGACCCAGGAATTTGATAGTCTCCTTGGACACAAAGCTGTGGGAGGTGCCGTGGAAACCGTATTTTCTCACGCCGTACTTTTCATAGTACTGTGTGGGGATGGCATAGCGGTATGCCTTGGGAGGCATGGTCTGATGGAAGGCGGTATCAAACACTGCCACATTGGGCTTGCCGGGCATCAGCTTCATGCAGGCCCGAATTCCCATCAGGTTGGCCGGATTGTGCAGCGGTCCCAGATCGCAGCACTCTTCAATTACGGAGATCACCTCGTCGTTAATCACTCTGGATTCCGTGATTTTCGCTCCGCCATGGAGTACTCTGTGGCCGATGGCCTCTACTTCATCCAGGCTCTTTAACACGCCGGTCTTCTCATTTACCAGAGCGTCCAGCACCATACTGATGGCTTCCGTATGGGTGGGCATGGGAGCTTCCGTAATCTCCTTCTCTCCGCCGGCCGGCTGATAAACCAGTCTGCCGTCGATGCCGATACGCTCGCACAGGCCCTTGGCCGCAACAGCCTCTGTGTCAGAGTTGATCAGCTGGAATTTCAGAGAAGAACTTCCGCAGTTGACTACTAATACATTCATTTCTTTTTATCCTCCTAGATTTATCACATATCTCTCAGATACCAGTTACTGATTCTGGCACTGTACGGCTGTAATAGCAACAACGCCCACAATATCCTCGGCGGAGCAGCCTCTGGACAGATCGTTCACGGGAGCGGCAATACCCTGGGTCACAGGACCGTAGGCTTCTGCCTTCGCCAGTCTCTGCACCAGTTTGTAGCCGATGTTTCCGGCATCCAGATCCGGGAAGATCAGTACGTTGGCATGTCCTGCCACAGAACTTCCGGGAGCCTTGGAAGCGCCTACGCTGGGAACGATGGCGGCGTCAAGCTGCAGTTCTCCGTCCAGCATCAGATCCGGGTTTTCTTTCTTCGCGATCTCCACAGCGGCAGTTACCTTATCGATATCCGCATGCTTTGCGCTTCCCTTTGTGGAGTGAGAAAGGAACGCCACCTTGGGTTCCGCTCCAACCAGAGTTTTAAAGGATTCCGCAGAGGAAGCGGCAATGGCGGCCAGCTCTTCTGAGGTGGGATTCTGATTCAGTCCGCAGTCGGCAAATACAAAGGTTCCGTTCTCGCCGAATTCGCAGTTGGGAACTTCCATCAGGAAGAAGGCGGATACCAGCTTGGTGCCGGGTTTTGTCTTCAAAATCTGCAGGCAGGGTCTTAAGGTGTCGGCAGTAGAATGGCAGGCGCCGCTTACCATACCGTCTGCGTCACCCATCTTAACCATCATCACGCCGTAATACAGATACTGGTTCAGAAGAATTTCCTTTGCCTGTTCAGGGGTCATGCCCTTCTTCTGTCTCAGTTCTACCAGTTTGTCGATATAAGCGGCCGTTCTGTCGGAAGTGGCGGGATCCACAACCTTAGCGCCGGAGATGTCAAGGCCTTCGCTGCCTTTCTCCACTGCTTCTTTTGTGCCTACGATCACGATATCCGCGATCCCCTCTTTCAAAATCTGCGCAGCGGCTTCATAAGTTCTTCTGTCCTCTGACTCGGGGAGAACAATCGTTTTTTTGCAGGCTTTTGCCTTTTCCTTGATCACATCAATAAATCCCATGATGATGACTCCTTTCGTATTTTTTTACGTTATTCCAATTATAAACCATTTTATTTTACCATACAAGACATAAATTGCCATGAACCCCGAAAAATACATGAATCCGGGCATTTTGCCGGACTTGATCCCCCATGCCGGCTCTGGTAAAATAGCAGTGTGAAATTTTTACAGAAACAGGAGCGGATTATGAATATTACCGGCATCATAGCTGAATACAATCCTTTTCATTCCGGGCACGCCTACCATATACAAAAAGCCCGGGAAATATCCGGCGCGGATTATATAGTGGCCGTTATGAGCCCTGACTTCGTACAGCGGGGAGAACCCGCCGTGTTTGACAAATATACCCGGACCCGGGCGGCGCTTCTGGGAGGCGCGGACCTGGTGCTGGAACTGCCGGTTCTGTATGCCTGCGCCAGCGCGGAATATTTTGCCCTGGGAGCCGCGGCCCTGCTGGACGGCCTGGGGGCGGTAGACTCTCTGTGCTTTGGCAGCGAAACGCCTTCCCTCTCCCTTTTCCTTCAGTCCGCCAAAATTCTGGAGGAGGAACCGGAGGCATACCGCAGGGCGCTGCAAAAGGGGCTGCGCCAGGGCCTTACCTATCCTCAGGCCCGGGCCGGCGCCCTTGCCGGCCATATCCCGGACCGCTTTTTTTCCTCCCCCAACAATATTCTGGGAGTGGAATACTGCAGAGCGCTCCGGCGGCTGTCCTCTTCCATAAAGCCCCTTCCCCTTCAGCGCCTGGGAAGCGGATACCATGATTCTTCCCTGAAAGAAGGCTTCTGTTCCGCCACCGCCCTGCGCAGAGGGCTGGCGAAGGGCCAAAGTTCCCAGAGCCTTCTTCCCTATGTACCGGAGAAATGCCGCCAGGTTTTTTCCGGCGCCTGCCGGCATCCCGTCTTTCCGGATGATCTGATGCCCTGGCTGACCCGCCAGCTGCTGATCCGGACAGATTTTACGGACATATTTGACGTTACGGCCGATCTGTCCGACCGGCTGGTCAATCTGAGCTGTTCCCTGATCGGAAAGTCCTGGGAGCAGACTGTGGCGGCAGTCAAAACCCGGCAGATGACCGAAGCCAGAATCCGCCGGGTGCTGCTGCATATTCTATTAAATATCCGGCAGGACCTGGCGGATGAATGCCGGGTGCAGGGGCCTGTTTTCTACGCCCGTATACTGGGTTTTCGAAAAAAAGCGGGTCCCCTGCTGCGTCAGCTGAAAAAAAGCAGCCGCCTGCCTCTGCTCACAAAGCCTGCCGCCGCGGCCGGACAGTTATCCGGCGCCGGCCCGGATATGCTGGATCTGGATTTTAGAGTCTCCCATCTGTACCGGAGCATCCTTACATCCAGATACGGGCTTCCCTTTAAAAGTGAGTATCAGATGGGTCCCCTTATCCTGCCGTAAGGTTCCCTTCGATTTTTAGGGTCTGTTTTTTACAGGACCTCTGTGATACAATAAGAAAATATAGTATCTGAGAAAGGATGTTTTTCCATGGCAAATTCCAGACGCTTCGGCATTTCCGGCAGTACGCTGAAAATAATCGCCATCGTCACCATGCTGATCGACCATACGGCAGCCACTTTTGTGTCTGCCCTTACACGGCAGCCCTATATCGTCTCCAGTCCGGAAACGCTTTCATTTCTGCGTCAGCTCTACAGTCTGATGCGGGATATAGGACGCATCGCCTTCCCTATTTTCTGTTTCCTTCTTGTAGAGGGATTTCTCCATACCCGGAATGTGAGAAAATATGCCCAGCGGCTGTTTCTGTTCGCCCTGATCTCTGAAATCCCCTTTGATTTCGCTCTGAAGCCCAGCTGGTTCTATCCGGACAAACAGAACGTGTATTTCACTCTTCTGATGGGACTTCTGGTGCTGTGGGGCATCCAGGCCTGCAGGGGAATGATCTGGATCCAGATCCCCATCATGGCCTCCGGCATGCTGGCAGCGGCTTTTCTCCAGACAGACTACGGATACAGGGGCGTATTTCTGATCGAAGTCCTCTATATCCTCCGTTTTTCCAAACTGTACCAGTGCCTGGGAGGCGCGGCCGCCATTTCCTGGGAAATGCCTGCCCCTGCCGCTTTTCTGCCGGTTTATTTCTATAACGGAAAGAGAGGCATTTCCCTGAAATATTTCTTTTACTGGTTTTACCCGGTCCATCTGGTTCTGCTGGGCATCCTGACCGACTATGTGCTGCCCCTGTTCCGATAGGGTCAGCCCTCCACAACCAGGAACCTGCCGTCCGGCAGTTCAAACACTTCACATGCCTCCCGGATTTCCTGATCGGTCATCCCGGAGGCATCCAGATTCTCCTGAAAGTATCGCTTCATCTCCTTGAAGGTATCAAACACCTCCGCCATACACTCCTCCAGAAAATCCCTGGCTTCCTCCGGCGTTTCCGCCACCGGCTCGTCAAAAAGCTGTCCCTGTTTTTTTAAAAATGTCTCCAGGCAAAGCGTATCATACATATTGCGTTCCCTTCCTTTCCCTGTTTTCCTGTCAAAGCAGGCGTTTCAGAATCTTCAGTACTCCGTCGTCCACGTTCCGATCCGTCAAATGGCGGGCCGCCTTTTTTACCTCTTCTCTGGCGTTGGCCACCGCATAGCTTTCTCCCGCGCACAGCATCATGCCGATGTCATTATTGTTATCGCCGAACGCCATGGTTTCCTCTTTTGTAATGTGCATCAGACGCTGAATGCTCTCCAGGGCTTTTCCCTTGTCGGTATCCGTTCCCACAAAATCTACCCAGTGCGCGCCTGCGGCCATCACGTTCAGTTCTCCCCTGAAGAGTTCCCCCGCCTGCCGGGCCACTTCCACCGGATCCTGGTCCTGTCTGCAGTAAATGGCCGCTTTCACAATGGGCTCCTCCAGCGCCAGCACATCCTCCGTTTCTTCCAGCTCCAGCTTATATCCCCGGCGCAGGCTCTCAACAAAATCCGGATCCCGGGTCTCCGTATAGGCTCTGCAGGGTGTGTTTACCAGAAGGAAACAGTCTGTCTGCTCTCTCATAAAGGACACCAGTTTCTCCAGAATCTCTCTTTTCATAGATCTGCATTCGATCTGACGGCCCCGGCAGACCACATAGCCCCCGTTTTCCGCTATAAAAATCATGTGATCCGCCACCGGTTCAAAGAGGCGGTACATACTGGCGTACTGCCGGCCGCTGGCAGCGGCAAACAGGATCCCTTTCTGTTTCAGTTTTACAATCGTATCCAGCACTTCCGGATTCAGGTTGGGCGTCCCTTCTTCCACCAGCGTGCCGTCCACGTCCGTGGCTATCAGCTTAATCATCTGTCCCCTCCCGCATTTTTCCCAAATTTTTCATTTCTTCCATATGGCTGTACATAATCTGGTGGAACTGGCTGCCGCACCGCTCCACCTCTCCCAGCACCGTGTCAATTCCCTGCCGGGTCAGGTACCAGTTCTCCCGGGTGATCCCTTTTGTCACAACCGGACTGACCATCAGTTCCGTATCCGGAAACTGTTCCTGATAATACAGCAGACACCTCCTGGCATGAAAGGCCTGGCAGCAGATAATGCCCCTCTCCACCCGGATCTTCTGCTCTTCCAGCACCTCCCTGGACCGGATGGCATTTTCATAGGTATACGTGGCCCTGTTTTCCCGGAGAATACAGTTTTCCGGTACGCCCGCCCTCATCAGCACACTTCTCAGGTAATCCCACTCGCTCTCCCAGGGTCCTTCAAAACAGCCCTTTAAAATGCTGCAGCGGCCGGAGGGCAAAATCAGAGGCGCCATCCCCTGTTTAAAAAGCTGGGCGGCTCCCAGGGCCGCCTGGGGATAATTCCCGCCGGGGACAAACAGGATGTCCGCCGGTTTAAGAGTATGCTCCACAAAGATAAAATCTGTGATGCACTGGAAAAACAAATGTTTCATCTTTCATCCTCCGCTTCTTTCTGCTCACTCCCGGCTTTCTTCTTAAGAAAAAGCCGGCGCCCAGGCAGAAGGTTTCCTTCCGGAAAATCTTCGCCTGCACCCCGGCTTTTATGCGGTCCGTTTATAAGGTTTTGGAGCAGTCCTCCGGTTTTGGCAGCTTGAAAGAACTCTTCAGAGAGACGATCCTGTTAAACACAGGCGCTCCCGGTTTTGAATCTCTGCAGTCCGCGCAGAAGAAGCCTGTGCGGACAAACTGGTAGCTGTCGTAAGCCTTCGCCTCTTTCAGGGCAGGCTCCAGATAGCAGTCGTCAAGAACTGTCAGGGAATTGGGATTCAGATTCAGGGAACCGTCCTCATTATAGACTCCCTTCTCCTCATCAATAATATTCTCGTACAGCCGCACCTGGGCGCGGAAAGCTGTCTTTGCGGCTACCCAGTGAATGGTTCCTTTCACCTTCCGCCCGGTAAATCCGCTGCCGCATTTTGTCTCCGGATCATAGGTACAGTGAACCGCCGTCACATTTCCCGCCTCATCTTTCTCACAACCGGTACAGGTGACAAAATAAGCGCCCATCAGCCGCACCTCGTTTCCGGGGAACAGGCGGAAATACTTTCTGGGTGGATTCTCCATAAAATCATCCCGGTTGATGTAAAGCTCTCTCCCGAAGGGAACCTTTCTGGTGCCCAGCTCCGGATTTTCCAGATTGTTCTCAATCTCCAGCTCTTCCATCTGATCTTCCGGATAATTGTCAATGATCAGCTTCACCGGATCCAGCACCGCCATCATGCGGGGGCGCTTCAGCTTCAGATCTTCCCGGATACAGTACTCCAGCATATCGTAGCAGACAGAACTCTGGGCCTTGCTGACGCCGCACAGCTCCACAAACATCTTAATGGATTCCGGCGTAAAGCCCCTGCGGCGCAGCGCCGCAATGGATACCAGCCTGGGGTCGTCCCAGCCGTCCACGATTCCATCCATGACCAGTTTCTTGATATAGCGTTTTCCCGTCACCACATTGGTCAGATACATCTTGGCAAACTCGATCTGCTTGGGGGGATGGGGATATTCCAGCTCCCTCACCACCCAGTCGTAGAGAGGCCTGTGATCCTCAAACTCCAGCGTACAGATTGAATGGGTCACACCCTCGATGGCGTCCTCAATGGGATGGGCAAAATCATACATGGGATAAATGCACCATTTATCTCCCGTATTGTGATGGGTGATCCGGGCCACCCGGTAAATCACCGGATCCCGCATGTTGATATTGGGGGAGGCCATATCGATCTTGGCCCGCAGAACCTTTGAGCCGTCCGGATACAGGCCGTTCTTCATATTTTCAAACAGCTCCAGATTTTCTTCCACGCTTCTGTCCCGGTAAGGGCTGTTCTTTCCCGGCTCCGTCAGGGTACCCCGGTATTCTCTGATCTCCTCCGCCGTCAGGTCGCAGACAAAGGCCTTTCCTTTCTTAATCAGCTTCACCGCCGCCTCATACATCTGGTCAAAATAGTTGGAGGCAAAGTAAAGGCGGTCCTCCCAGTCCGCGCCCAGCCAGCGCACATCCTCCAGAATGGATTCCACAAATTCGGTTTTTTCCTTTGTGGGGTTGGTATCGTCAAAACGCAGGTTGAATTTTCCGTGATACTTTACGGCCAGGCCGTAGTTGAGCAGAATGGACTTGGCATGTCCGATATGCAGATAGCCGTTTGGCTCCGGCGGAAAGCGGGTACATACGGTTTCGCAGTTTCCTTCCTCCAGATCCTTCTCAATAATCTGCTCAATAAAATTTCTGCCAGTTGTTTCCATAATCTTCCTCCTCATCCGGCGCAAAAAGACAGCAGAATCTCCCGGCGCCCTTTCCCTTCCGCACGCCCGCGGGGCGCGGGCTCAAGTATTTCTCATCATATCATAAAAAAAACAAAAACACAACATTGTGAAAGTGTCAAAAAACTGATACAATAACAGTAATAATTTCAGTCAGCTGCAAGGATGAATGCCTATGTATTATTTTATTGTAAATCCCGTTTCCAGTTCCGGCAAGGGACTGCGGCTCTGGCAGGAAGCCAGAGAAATCCTGGATGACGGAAACGTGGAATATGAAAGCTTTATTCTGGAAGGCCCGGGAGAGGCGGCGGAACTTGCCCGTTTTCTCTCCCTGAACCGTACGCCCTGCACCATTGTGGTAGTGGGCGGCGACGGCACCATCAATGAGTTTCTAAGCGGTCTGGTTACCTGCCAGGGTATTACCTTCGGCTATATCCCTACCGGCTCCGGCAATGACTTTGCCCGGGGCATGCGTCTGCCCTCCCGTCTGGAGGACATTATGGCCATGATTCTGTCGCCTTCCAAATTCCGGAACATTAATATCGGCGTCACATCCTCCGGCGGTCAGAAAAAATATTTTGCCGTCAGCTCAGGCATGGGGTACGACGCGGCAGTCTGCTACGAATCCTACCGTTCTCCGGCTAAGTATCTGCTGAACAAACTTCACGCCGGCAAGCTGATCTACCTGCTGAACGCCCTGAAGCTGCTGGTTTCCATCCGGCCCTTCTCCATCCGGCTGATTATGGATGACCAGAAACTTCACACCTACCAGAACGTATACTTCGCGGCGGCCATGAACACCCGGTACGAAGGGGGCGGTTTCATGTTCTGCCCGAAAGCCAGTCCCGTAGACAATTATCTGGATCTGATCGTGGTGGAGGGCCTCTCCAAATGGAAAACCCTGCTGATCCTTCCCACTGCCTTCAAGGGAAAACACGTTAAGTTCCAGGGCATCCACATCTTCCGGTGCCGCAGGGCCGTCATCCAGAGCGACAGGGAGGTCTGCGTCCACATTGACGGAGAGCACTTCGGTTTCTGCAAAAAAGTATCCTTCGGGCTTCTGAAGGAAAAGCTGCGGGTAATCGCAGGATAACCCCTCTTTCAGTTAAAGCCCACCAGTTTTCTTGCCGCCTTGTACCCGGCTACCGAGAGTTTTCTCCCCAGCCATCCGGGCAGGTTCATGCTGATTCCCAGCCTGCTCCAGCGCAGGCGCCGGTACATCTTCGGGCTTGTCTTTTTCAGATAAGCCCATATTTTTTTCTTCTTTTCCAGGTTCTCCTTTGTCCCGCTTACCAGCAGCAGGCTGGAAGTTACGGTCATGATCTTGTCCAGGTAAATATACATATATTTTTCCACATGGGGATCCAGACCCTCAAAATTCTGCCGGTTCATAATATCGATCATCATCCGGTTCACCTTGATCTGCTGGTCAATGCGGCCGATCATCACCTGTTCGTTCACCGACTGGTCTTCCCTTCCGATGTAATAGTGATAAAATACCACATCCATGTAATAAAGCTTTTTCACATAGGGAAAAGGCTGAAACGCGAACAGATTGTCCACGTAAAAGGTGTGCTTTGGCAGCACCATGCCGCTCTCTCTGGCTGTCCGGGTGCGGTAGAAAATATTGTGCATCAGGATATACTGGGTTTCTTTCATATGTCCCATGGCAGACCAGTCAAACACCTGGTTTACCGGGAAAACGCCCCGGAAATGCACCACTTTTTTATGACGGGCCCCTTCCTTGTCATAGACGAAATCCGCCAGCAGCATATCCACGGGGGTACCGGCCTCCTCCAGCTCCTTCAGCCTGGATACAATGGCTTTCAGGGCTTTTGTATCCGCCCAGTCATCGCTGTCGATCACTTTGTAATACAGGCCGGAGGCATTGCGAAGCCCTGCGTTTACCGCCTCCCCGTGACCGCCGTTCTCCTGGTGGATGGCCCGGATTATGCCCGGATATTTCTCCTGGTACTCGTCGGCGATCTGGGGCGTTCTGTCTTTCGTGGAACCGTCGTCCACAATCAGAATCTCAATATCCTCCCCCGCCGGCAGCAGAGAACGGATACAATGCTCCATATACGCTTCTGAATTATAGCAGGGTATGGCGACTGTCAGTATTTTATTCATTTTTTTCTCCTCATCTTGGTATTTTCCGTCTCCGTCCGCATAAAAAGCCAGTCGGCATAGGCTCCGAAGGCAGAGGGAATGGGATACTCCCGCCGTGTTCTCTCCGGCTCCACTGCCAGAAACTCTCCTCCGGCTTCTCTCTCCTCCATATCCTCCACCAGCACCGCATATCCTATCATGTTCCATTCCACATGGCTGAATATGTGCCGGGCCCCCGGAAGAGGCAGAATGCGCAGCGGAGAAAATCCCTTTTCTTTCAGATAGGACACCGCCTGGTCTTCACTCAGATGTCCCGACAGATTCGGCAGTTCATACAGACCTGCCAGCAGCCCTTTGGGCGGGCGTTTTCTGATCACGGTCCGGGTTCCGTCCCCGATCACCAGCACGGTTTTCTCCTGCAGCTGCCTGGCCTGCTTTTTGCTTCGGACCGGAAGTTCCCGCTCCCTTCCGTGCCTTCTGGCCATGCACAGCTGCTTAAGGGGACAGGCCGGGCAGTCCGGCGCTCCTCCCGGAAGGCAGATCAGCGCCCCCAGCTCCATCAGCGCCTGGTTAAAAACCCCCGGCTCTTCACGGGGCATCACTTCCTGCAGCATTTCTTCCATCCGGCGTTTCACGGAGGGCTTTAAAATATCTTCTTCATTTTCTGTAATCCGGCTGATTACCCGCAGCACATTTCCGTCCACGGCAGGCACCGGAATATGAAAGGCGATGGAGGCAATGGCTCCCGCCGTGTAGCTGCCTATGCCCGGCAGTTCCAGAAGTTTCCTGTAATCCGCGGGCAGACATCCCCCGTACTGCTCCATCACAATCCGGGCCGCTTTCTGCATATTCCGGACCCGGTTATAATATCCCAGTCCTTCCCACAGCTTCAGCAGCCTGTCCTCCCCGCAGTCCGCCAGGGCCTTTATATCCGGAAGCGCTTTGATAAATCTGGCAAAATAAGGTTTTACCGCTTCCACCCTGGTCTGCTGCAGCATAATTTCCGATACCCACACATAGTAGGGCAGCGGCTGCTCCCGCCAGGGGAGCTCTCTCGCGTGTTCCTGAAACCAGCTTAGCAGCGGTTTCTTTATCTCTTCTATATGGTCCGTTATCATAAGACTATTCTAACAGAAATCCCGGGTAAGTCAACCGGCTCCCTCTTTTATCAGCAGGGTGGAATACCCCATTCCCCGGAGCATACGCTCCATTTTAATGGCATTATCCAGGTTCTCAAAAGCGCCTGTCTGCACTCTGTAGAGATCGCCCTGCCGGGCAATATAAGCCGGATATCCCTGCCTTCCCAGCTGATAAACCATATCCTGGGCATACCGGGGATTTCGAAAGGCTCCTGTCTGTACCCTGTAGAGAGGCTTCTCCTTAGTTTCTTCCTGTGAAGCGTTCTCCTGATACAAATTTTCTTCCCGCAGCGTCTCCAGAATCCCGTCGGCAATGGCCTGGGCGATCCGATCAAACCGGGAATCCAGCCGGCTGTTGTCCTCATCCGAATTGATAAAGCCCGCTTCCACTAAAAGAGCCGGCGCGCTGGTTCTGCGAAGCACCACCAGACCCGGCCGTTCCTTTACCCCCAGATTTTTGAAGCCTTCTTTCTCCAGTTCCCGGTTAATATTCTCCGCCATCCGTTCCTTGCTGCCGGACCGGTCATACACCAGGGTCTCCGCTCCGGTATACTGGTTCGCCTCCGGGCTGGAATTGCGGTGAATGGACACAAAAAAATCCGGATTTTCCCTGTTGGAAATCTGGGCTTTTTCAAAAGGTGTCTGGTAAATGTCCTCCGTTCTGGTGTACACCACATCCACCCCCCGATCCGCCAGTTTTTCTCCCACCGCCAGGGCCAGAGCCAGACTGTCCTCCTTCTCCTGCCTTCCGTCCCACACGGCTCCCGGATCTCTGCCTCCGTGTCCCGCGTCAATTACAATTTTGGCCATAAACATACCTGCATGCTTTTTTATCAGCATATGCAGGTATGTTTTTCCTGTTTCCACTTTTTATCGGTTTTTTCCCGGTGCGTCAGCTCCCCGGCGCTCCTCCCGAAGTTCCCTGCAGGCCTTCAGCAGCTCCTCTCTCGGTTTTATATCGGTCAGAAGGCTGCTGTACTGCAGGAAGGGGACGCAGCCATGCTCCGAAATAAAGTCCCGGCATCTTCTGTTTCCGGCAAGCCCGGAAACCAGAAGGATCATCTCCTGCCCGTCTCCGAAGCATTCCTGCGCAAACGCAAAGGCCCGCTCCAGCTGCTTTCCGATTTCTTTCACCTGTTTTTCTCTACGGTCAATCTCTTCCTGAAACAGCGCCCGGATTCTGTCAAATCTCGCTTTGCTGTCCCGCAGATGCTGTTTCCGCAGATCCAGATCATACTCTTCCAGCCGGCAGATCACCCGTTTTTCCAATGCCGCTTCCCGCCCGTTCAGAAGCTCCATCCGCAGCTTTACCTCCAGGCTGTCCTTTCTGTCCCTGATCCGCTCCTCCAGTTCCGGTCCGGCCAGAGCTTCCCGTAGCGCCGTCAGAAACTGCTCTTCCTCTTTGCATTCCCGGAAGCTCTGATCCAGGGTGTCTAAAAGCAGCCGGATCAGGGTAAAGCGCTCTTCAAAGGACGCGCCTCCTGCCAGAGCCGCCTTCTGTTTTCTGGCGTTTTCCCCGATCTGTCCGGAGAGTATCTCCGGTATCTGATAGTCCTCCCCGTATTTTTTGTACAGCTGATAATAGGCCGCAAAATCCCTGGCCGTATCTTCCTCCTGAAGGAACTGGACCGTCTGATCCCCGGTTATTTCCAGCTGCAGCTCCTCGTATCCCCAAAGCAGTTCTGACAGATCTTCCCATCCTCGGGCCGTCACAAACTGCCGGTTCTCTCCCCTGGTGCTGACCTGGTAAAACCGGTCCTCCTTCATGGTCAGATAGGAAAGAACCGAGCCGTGAACCCCCTGTTCCCGGGCATATTCCAGCCATACGCCGCAGTCCGGCTCCACATTGATTTTCCTCACCCGATCCAGGGTCACAATGTCAAATTCCCTTACGGATTTATTATATTCTGCCGGATTTCCCGCCGCCACAATCATCCACCCTTCCGGTACCCGGTGGGTGCCGAAGGTTTTGTTCTGAAGGAACTGCAGCATGGTGGGGGCCAGTGTTTCCGAGACACAGTTGATCTCGTCAATGAAGAGAATCCCTTCCTTTTTTCCTGTGCGCTCCATGCAGTCATACACCGAGGCCACAATCTCGCTCATGGTATATTCCGTAATGGTTATTTCTTCCCCGCCATAGCTGCGGGTCACGATTCGGGGCAGCCCCACCGCGCTCTGCCTGGTGTGGTGAGTGATGGTGTAGGCTACCAGGCCCACCCCGCATTCCCGGGCCACCTGCTCCATAATGGCTGTTTTCCCGATCCCCGGAGGACCCATCAGAAGGATGGGCCTCTGCCGCAGGGCCGGATACCGGTAATTTCCCTCCGGGTCCTTTCTGTGGTATGCCAGAAGGGCGTTTTTTATCTCCGTTTTCGCTTCTCTTATATTCATCATGCGTATCCTCTTTGTTTTGTTATTCCCATTCTGCCAGCAGCCGAAGAGCCCAGGAAGGAACCCTGTCCATTCCCTTTGTTTTCCTGACAAACACGAAGGCGGTCTCATAATCCGGTTTTTCGGAAGGATAAATCCCGTCTCCGTCCGTAAAATAAATCAGGGCGCCCGGTTTCCCCAGGTTTCCCTGTTTACGCTGCTCCTGTACATAGCGGAATACCGGCGTAAAATCCGTACCCGCCCTTCCCCGGATCATGACGCTGCGGCTGTAAGCCTCCCATTCTTTGCGGGAATGAATATAAACCGCGTCCTGCACGCAGCAGTCGCACTGTATCAGCAGGACATTCATTTTCCGGAAAAAATTCTCTTTCTCTGAAAGGATCTTCCAGGTTTCCCCCAGAAACCGGCTCACCGTCTCCACAGAGCAGGAGCCGGAGGTATCAATGGCGATTACCAGTTCCTCCAGCCGGTTTACTTCCCTGTATTCCAGCGGTTCAATCAGGGGCAGATTCCCGTACCGCTCCATCCCCAGGGAGTAATAGATATAGTCAAAGCTATCCGCATCCAGTTCCATCTCCTCTCTCCTGCGGGTGAACTGTTTCAGGAAACGGCGGTAGTCATATCTGCCGGGGACCATATCTGCCGGTTTATCCTGCCCGTCTCCCGGACTACTTCCCCTGCCGCCCCCAAAGCCGGCTCCCGGCCCTCCTGCACGGCTTTTGATCATCTCCCAGGTCCTTCTGAGCGCCTCCTCATTTTTCTGCCCGTTCCGGGCGTACCATATGGCGTGATCGTCAAAAGAGAAGGCTTTTTCCATGCGCTCCAGGGAGAAAGGAAAGCTTTCTCTCTCCAGCAGGCCGCAGATCTGCCAGACAGAACGGCCTTCTCCCAGTATTTTAAAACACTGCTCCCGCAAATCCGCCTGCCGATCCTCCTGCTCTTCCAGCCGTTCCTTTCTGTTCTTCCGGGCCGCCTCCTGCCGGATGATCTGCTCCGCGGCCATATCACAGGCCAGATCCCAGACACGCCGTTTTACGCCTTTTCCCGGGAAAATGTGCAGAAAAAGACAGTGAAGCAGCATATGCAGAAGCCCTTCCCGCAGTCTGTCCGGTTCCTTTTCATACAGTTCCATTACAAAATCCGGACAGAAGTAAAAAAAGCGGCCGTCGCAGGCCATCGTCCCGGTTCGCTCTGCCTCCTTAAAGCGCAGCGCCGCAAAAGCAGTGTCCAGAAAGGGGTAACTGCGGTACAGTTCATTGCGGCAGCTTTTTAAAATCTCTAATCCAAGGCTTACCGCCCGGGCATCCGTCCGGGCGGCTTCCTTCACCTGCCTGTAGCTTTCCATATCTTTCCTCGCTTTACTGTTCTGGCTCCAGAGAGAAATCCCGGCTGCCAAAACCATACCGTTCTCCTTTTCTTTTCACCAGAGCCATCCAGCAGGCCGTCTTATCTTTTTCAGAGGCGGCAGCAATCAGCTGCTCCAGCACGCCCCCATCAAGCCAGCCCATCTCTTCCATTTGAAGGATCACTTCGATCCGGTTCTGTTCCATCAGTTCTTCCGCCGCCGGACGCACCCGGCGGCGCAGATACGCTTCATAGTCCTGCCGCTCTTTCGCAGTTTCCTCTTCTGTTTCCCGGGGCGGACTGCCGGTATCTGCTTCCTCCCGGAAGTATTCCTCCAGGGCAATGCGAAGCTTCAGCGCCGCCTGCTTCGTCTCCCGAAATTTTTCATATCTGCCGTTCATGATAAAACACTCCCCCAGAGTTCATTCAGGCTTTCCATATTCCCGAGCATCTCGCCCATCCAGCCCTCCAGTTCTTCCTGGCTCATCTCTGTCAGCAGTCTGACGTTCGCAGGCTCCTCCACTTCTTTTCCGGAGACATCCGCCTGTATTTCCATTCCGATCTTAAGAGAGTCTGACTCATCTGACAGGGCAAGACTTTCTATATCGCACAGAAAACTCTCTCCGGGCACAATCTGTCTGAAGCTGCCGTCCATACTCAGGCTGTATATCTGCCCCGTGCTGTCCCGGCGTTCCAGTTCCTGCCAAAACGTTCCCGCTGCCCGGTCAAAATAGGTTTCCATCTCAAAAGCCACAAAATATTCACCCGTCTCTCCGTAACAGATGTTTCCCTCTATACGGTCCATGGCAGAGTCTTTGCCGGAAGCGGAGCGAATCCGCACATTGCCAAGCTCTATCTCCTCCTCTCCGGCCCGCAGGGATGCCTCCAGTTCCAGACTGGTATTTTGCAGGCTTCCGTTAAACAGCAGACCGACGCCTTCTTCCAGCTGTATCTCTAAGGATATATCCTGAATCACGCCGTCCCGGACCCGGATCTGCCCGTTTACAATTTCCTCTCCCATTCCGTCGAACATCCCGGATGCCTTTGCCCCGAGCAGTTCTTCCCGGTATTCTTCCGCCTCGCAGCCTGAAACCAGATGAAGCTTCTCCATTTCATCCAGATGGGCCTTTGCCATATACAGATAAAAGTCTTCCAGCGCCTCCGTGGGAAGAACCACGGTATACACATCCATGTCCCGGTTCTCTGCCTTTTCCACCTGCAGATCAGCTGCCAGGTCATCTATCGCTTCCCGATACTTTTCTATCAAATCCCGGCCGCCAGCGGCGTATTCCTGCCAGAAGCCCTCCTCTCCCGGTACAAAAGCCAGCTCTATATCCTGCGTAAGCGGCAGTTCTCCCAGCATCTGCGACAGAGCCGATCCCCGATACTGCTGCAGCAGGCTTCCCGACCGGATTCCCACCGCGCCTGCGTAAAGCTGGGGGAAAGAAAAGGTCAGCTTGTCCTGATCCGCATACAGGGAGAAATCAGCCAGCTTCCTTTTTTCAAACGTAAATCCTCCCGACAGGTTCCAGCGGTTCTGCTCCACATTATTCTGAAACCACAGTTCCAGTTTGTGGTCCTCCGGTTTGCCTCCCAGTTCTGCAGTCTCAAGCGCATCTTCCGTCAAAAACAGCGCCAGTGAAGTATCCAGTCCGTTTTGTTCCCCATTTTCCGCCATCCGCCCTGTATCCAGTGTTTCTCTCAGGGCTGCCGCCGCCGCTCCTCCCGGAAATTCCTGGTCTTTCAGAAGCGAAACCAGTTCTTCTTTCGGAGAAAGTTCTTCTGTCTCATCCTCCCGCAGAGCGGCGATTTCTGCCGATGGCTTCACGTCCTGCCCTGAAGCGTTAAAACCTGCCGTCACCAGAAAGACTGCCGTTGCCATCCAAACGATACTCTTTTTCCGTCTGCCCATATTTTTCCCTCCCTGCATAAAATTTGCTGTTTCCGCTCTTTCCTCTATGACCTCATTATATTTCATACGGAGTCAGGTGTCGACCTGTATTTTAATTTCAAAAATCTTTTTTCGCTTCCCCTTGCTGGCGTTTTATCCCTGCCAACATAAAAGGGAATGATGCAAAAAAGATTTCATCATTCCCCATTTAACGTATTCATTCTGCGCATTTCCGGATATTCTTTTTAACCTTTAATGCGTATTTATCTTCTTTTTCCGATATAAACCAAGACAGCAGGCTGCCAGTACCGCGGATCCCGTCATGACGCCCATCCAGAGGCTGATCGGCGTATCATCTCCTGTCTTAGGGCTGTCTTTTGCGGATGTGCCGCCGGATGTGGATGTATCGCTTCCGGACTGGTGGCTTCCGGAGCCGGAGGGATCGCTCCCGGCTGTATCGGAATTTTTTTCTGTGAATACCACTTTGACTTCTGTTCCGTCCTCATTCACCGGATCTGCATGGTAAGTATGGTCTGTAAGCTTTTCTGTCACGTCTGTTCCGTTATAAAGCACTTTCTCTAAGGTATATCCATCTGCCGGAGAAAACTTCCATTCCGTTTCCGTAAGGCGGGGGATCTTTACTTCCATATGGGATACCTCGCCCTCACAGGTCTGGCCATTCACCGTGACCGTTCCCTTTCCGACAATGGTCAGCGTTGCTTTATGGGTTTCCGGCACTTGTGTTGTAATTGTTGTGGTAGAAGATAAAATGTATCCCATAAAGTGGACACACACCATTCCTGAATTTACGGTTTTCGGACACTTTACCGCAGCCGGTTTTTTTATTATAGCATACTTTTTCCGGGCTGTGTTGTGTTAAGTAGGCATTATAATGGTCAGTTAGGCAAAGTTTTGGTCATTTCATCATTTTTCAGTCCTGCTGCAGGATGTTCCTTTTTCTTTTTCATCCTCCTTCGACCCTTCTCCAGAATTTAATCTGCAGATTAACGATTAATATATACTATCAAAAAGTCTTATTCTGTCGTTTCTCCACTTTTGATTTGTTCAATCAGCTCACGGACCGCCTCTTCCGGTTCTCCTGTCAGCAGGGCAATTTCCTCCTCGGTCTTTTTCTGTTTCAGCATATTTTTTATGATCTGTTTTCTGCTCTCCTGTCGGCCTTCCTGTCGACCCTCCTCCCAGGCATCCTCTCTCTCCTGACGGATGTGACGCTCTTCATCATATTCGTAAATACTCACCCGTATCGCCTCCCTTCGGTTCTTCTCCAGGAAGTCTTTCAGAATCCCTTCCCGGATGCACTCTGTAATCGCCTGCTCTACCGCTTCTTCTATTGGCATCTCCTTGGCGTATCGTCTCACCCTGCCGGTGTACGCCGCATACTCTCCCAGGGTACGGCAGGCGTTCAGCAGTTCCTCGTTATGACCTGTATTGACATTCAGCATCAGCGCTTCCAGTTCCAGCTTGTGTTCTTCCTCCTTCACTGTATACAGATCGGACAGTTTTAAAATCCGCCGGTCCGGCTGTTCCCCTTCCCCGTTGTAAAAGACGATACACCGAGGCGGCGGGATCTGTACCTTCTTCGTCCCGTACAGATTGGCATCCCGGGTCATCCCGCTGTAAAGATCCGACAGGTAGAACAGAAACCGCAGCGGCAGGTTGGGACTGTAGGTGGACTGATGCTCGTACAGAGACAGCCGGGCGTCTATGAGAAAGGAAATATCATTTTTCATAGACATATAGATGGCGTTTTCCAGCGTGTTGATCTCAAGCAGCCCCGAATCTCGGTAATCGTTTCCGCTTACGGCATTGTACAGCTCCAGCAGCTTCTCCTTATCCTCAAAGATCATGACAAACAGATGTGACTTGTAAAGACGGTTGGGCGTTTTCTCCATGTAATTTCCTCCTCTTCCGATTAAGATACGGGCAGAAGGCTTTTCTTTCTTGAAATCTCTCTGTCCTGCCTGATTTAATTCCTACAAAGCATTGAGATTTCTTCTGATGAATTTGTCAGAATCTTTGACACGGCCACGCCGCAAGATAAGAAATAATAGAAATGACGATGCTTTATATATGATATGATACTATAGAATTTCGAATTTTTCTATAAAAATATTTATTTTTTTAACAAATTGCTGTCTCTTGCCCGGAGACTTAAAATTACTTAAAGTTTTCCATATCCTTTCTATCCCCATGTTCCTTTATTTTCTATCGAAACTGTCCAATACCTGACGAAAAAAAGAGATGATTCTCTCTCTGGAAAATCATCTCTCTATCTTTTCTCATATTGTAAGACTTCACTCAATCCTCAGTATTTTTCATTCTTATACTCTGGACAGGTACTCGCCGGTTCTGGTATCAATTTTCAGCTTGTCTCCCGTCTCAACAAACAGGGGCACCTGTACGGTAGCGCCTGTCTCCACGGTAGCAGGCTTGGTGGCACCTGTAGCGGTATCGCCTTTAAAACCGGGCTCGGTATCCGTCACTTCCAGTTCCACGAACAGAGGCGGCTCTACCGCGAACACGTTTCCGTTGTGGGAGCAAACCTTCACCATCTCGTTCTCTTTCACAAATTTCAAAGCGTCGCCGATGGTCTCGTCATTCAGGGCAATCTGATCATAGGTCTCTGTGTTCATGAAGTAATACAGATCCCCGTCAGAGTACAGATACTGCATATCCACCCGATCAATTCTTGCCTGGGGGAATTTCTCTGTGGGACGGAAGGTTTTCTCAACCACGCCGCCGTTGATGATATTTTTCAATTTTGTTCTGACAAAAGCGGCTCCCTTTCCGGGTTTTACGTGCTGGAACTCGATAATCTGGTAAACGCTTCCTTCCATCTCCAGCGTAATGCCGTTTCTAAAATCACCTGCTGATATCATTTAATCTTCCTCCTTAAATATTCCGATTGCTCGTCCCGGCACAAATACCGGGCAGGGATTCCGTATCAAACCCCATATCTTTCTCTATTCTATAATATTCTCACCCAATTTTCAACACATTTTTTTCCACCAGTTCAGCCAGCAGGCGGAAAGTAAAAACAGGACCGCAGATTTATCTGCCAGGGACTGATTTTTACTTGACGCTGTGGGCGGAACGCCCACAAAGCCGCAGGCATAAGCTGCGAAGCAGCGACGGACGCTCTAGCGGACGGCCTGCGGCCTGCTGGCTGAATTGAACTGTACCGCAGCGGCGGACGCTTTAGCGGACGGCCAAAATTCTGCCCCTTATTTCCTCCGCCACCTCATCCACGCTTCTGTGGTCTGTCCGCACGCTCAGATGCGCCACCTGCCGGTAAGTTTCCTCCCGTTCCCGCATCAAGGTCAAAATCCGCTCCCGCAGTTCTCCGCCCTGGAGCTTGGGCCTGGATGTGTCTCCCCGAAGACGCGCTTCCAGGGTATCCGTATCCGCCTCCAGAAAAACCACGGTTCCCATCCGGTTCAGGATCGGCCCATTTTCCGGCTGCATGGGAAGGCCGCCTCCCACCGCGATCACCCGGGGGATCCCCTCCTTCTCCAGTTTCTGCAGGGTTTCTGTCTCCAGACGCCGAAAATAGGGCTCCCCCTCTTTCTCAAATATATCCGGGATTTTCCGCCCCGTATCCGCCTCGATCCGTTCATCCGTGTCCGCGAATTCCCGGTTCAGACTTTTGGCCAGCGCCTTTCCGATGGTGGTCTTGCCCGCTCCCATAAAACCGATGAGAATGATCTGATTCATGTCTTTTTTCTCCTTTTATAAAAAAACAGGACAATCTTTTCCAGATAGCGCTTCAGCACAATCTGGATTTCTTCTTTGGGATGGATGGGCTTTACCAGAATGGTCCGGATCCCGGCCCGGTTGGCTCCGTAGATATCCGTAAAGATCTGGTCTCCCACAAAAATCGTAGTGGTTTCGTCTGTACCCATCAGTTCCATGGCCCTTCGGTAGTTTTTCACAGAAGGCTTGTGGGCATTCTCAATAAAATGCACCTGCACATCCCGGTTGAACATCTCCACCCTGGCAAGCTGATTGTTGGAGAGCAGACAGCACTGGTAGCCCAGGCTCTTCAGCCGGCCAAAAAGCCGGACGGCCCTCTCATCCGCCGGGGCCCCGTGGGGCACCAGCGTATTGTCTATGTCAAAAATCACGCCCCGGTATCCTTCTCCGGCCAGCTTCTCATAATCTATCTCATAGGCTGAATCCAGATATTCTCCCGGATAAAACTGTTCAAGCATCCTTCTCTCCTCATCTGGCCAGATATTCCAGCAGCCCGTCATACTGTTCCCGCATCACGTCCCGGCCGTGCTCATAAAAATCCTGCAGCTTGTCCACATTTTTCTCCAGCCTGCTTACCGGCTGCATCCTGGGACGGATCACAAAAAGTTTCCCCGCCGCCTCCCATTTTTCAATGGAATCCAGACATTTATTGTACCGGTAGGGCCGCAGGCAGCAGGTCTTTACCAGCTCCGGGTAACGACGGTACCGGGCCCGTATCAGGGCGATGGTTTTTTTGGAAATAGTCTTTCGATACCCTTTTTTCTGGGTCAGCACCACCACCAGCTTCCGGTACCCCAGCTTTCTGGCGTGAAGCACCGGAATGGAGTCCGCCAGGCCTCCGTCAAAATAGGGGGTGCCGTCCACATCCACCATGGTGGACAGAATGGGAATACTGCTGGAAGCCCTGCAGATTTTCATCAGTCTCTGCCGGTCAGACGTCTCACTGAGATATTCCGGCCTTCCCGTCAGGCAGTTGGTTACCGCCAGTTCACATCGGATCGGGGAATCAAAAAATGTATCGTAGTCAAAGGGATATTTCTCGTTGGGGAAAACGTCGAACAGAAGCCGCATATCCATGACGCAGTGTTCCTTCCGGAACGCGGCCATCTGATCCCGCATCTTTTCCTGGTTCCAGGCAATAATACAGTCTCTGGAACGCAGAGGCTGCTCTGAAATATAATCCACCGCATTACAGGCTCCGGCTGATACGCCCACCACATAGTCTGCCTGAAACTTACGCTCCATCAGGACGTCCAGCACCCCTGCGGTAAAAATGCCCCGGTTGGCCCCGCCTTCCAGAACTAACGCGCTGTTTTTCATATGGTTCCTCCTTTTTTACTCTGCCGCCTCATTATAAAAGAAAAGCCGCCGTTTTGTAAAGCCCGGTCTTTTGGGAGACCGGGCCTGCCTCAGGCGAAGTCAAACAAAGAAAGCTGGTTGGACTCCGGAAGATTTTCCAGGATGCCAAGGTCTGCCAGCATATCGATCACCGTCTTGCTCACCTTGGTTCTCTCTCTGAAATCATCCCGGGACAGGAAGGGGCCGTCTTTTACCGCGTCCACCACCGCGTCCGCCGCCTTGCCTCCCAGACCGTCAATGGTATCCAGGGCGGGCATCAGTTTCCCGTCCACGATCTGGAAACGGCTGGCCTGGGCTTTGTAGATGTCAATGGGGGTAAAGTCAAAGCCTCTGGCGTACATTTCCCGTACCACCTTCATATCCTTGTACTCGTCCTGTTCCTTTTTGCTTAACGAATCCATCCGTTTTTCATAATCCTTCATGTGCATCAGCAGCCGCTCCTCCCCCAGGCACATCAGCTCATAGTCAAAGCCGGAGGCCCGGATACTGAAGTATGATGCGTAGTAGGCCAGGGGCCGGTTGATCTTAAACCAGGCGATCCGATAGGCCATCATCACATAGGCCGCCGCGTGGGCCTTGGGAAACATATACTTGATCTTCTTGCAGGACCAGATATACCAGTCCGGCACCTGATGCTTCGTCATCTCCTCCTCCCACTCCGGCTTCAGTCCCTTACCCTTCCGCACGCTCTCCATAATGGTAAAGGAGAGCTCGCTGTCCAGTCCTTTTTCAATCAGGTAGGTCATAATATCGTCCCGGGTACAGATGGCGGTGGAAATAGTGGCCTTTCCCTCCTGTATCAGGGTCTGGGCATTTCCCAGCCACACGTCCGTGCCGTGGGCCAGTCCCGCGATCCTTACCAGATCCGAAAAATACTGAGGCTTTGTATCCACCAGCATCTGGATGGCAAATTCTGTTCCAAACTCCGGGATTCCCAGGGAGCCCAAAGGACAGCCCCCGATCTGATCCGGGGTAATCTTCAGCGCTTCCGTATTCTGGAACAGGGACATCACCTCCCGGTCGTCCAGCGGGATCTTCTTCGCATCCACCCCGGTAAGATCCTCCAGCATCCGGATCATGGTGGGATCATCGTGTCCCAGTATATCCAGCTTCAGCAGGTTGTGATCGATGGAGTGGTAGTCAAAATGGGTGGTAATAATATCGGTTGTGGTGTCATTGGCAGGATGCTGCACCGGAGTGAAGGAATAGATTTCCTCCCCGTAGGGCAGCACGATGATGCCTCCCGGGTGCTGGCCAGTGGTACGGCGTACCCCCACGCAGCCCGCCACAATCCGGTTGATCTCGCAGTGGCGCTTGTGGACGCCCCGCTCCTCAAAGTAGTTTTTCACATAGCCGTAGGCCGTTTTGTCCGCCAGGGTACCGATGGTGCCGGCCCGGAAGGTCTGTCCCGCCCCGAAAATAACTTCCGTATATTTGTGGGCCTTACTCTGGTACTCTCCGGAGAAGTTCAGGTCAATATCCGGCTCCTTGTTTCCCTTAAATCCCAGGAAGGTTTCAAAGGGAATATCAAATCCGTCTTTTTTCAGCTTTGCCCCGCACACCGGGCAGTCCCGGTCCGGCATATCGCAGCCGGCCATACCGGCAAACTTCTTTACCTCCGGGGAGTCAAAATCGCTGAAATGACAGTGTTCGCAGTAGTAATGGGGGTGAAGGGGATTCACCTCCGTAATCCCGGCCATGGTGGCCACAAAGGAAGATCCCACGGAACCTCTGGAGCCTACCAGGTAGCCGTCCGCATTGGATTTCCACACCAGCTTCTGGGCGATAATGTACATCACCGCAAAGCCGTTGGATATGATGGAGTTTAATTCCCGCTCCAGCCGCTCCTCCACGATCCGGGGCAGCTGCTCCCCGTAAATCTCATGGGCCCGGTTGTAGCAGATATCCCGCAGCAGCTGATCGGAATTTTCAATCACCGGCGGGCATTTATCCGGCCGGACAGGGGAAATCTTCTCACACATGCCGGCGATTTTTACCGTATTGGTAATCACCACCTCCCTGGCCTTCTCCTCCCCCAGATACTGAAATTCCTGCAGCATCTCCTCCGTGGTGCGCAGATACAGGGGCGCCTGCTCGTCCGCGTCCTTAAATCCCTTTCCGGCCATAATAATCCGGCGGTAAATCTCATCCTCCGGATTCAGGAAATGGACGTCGCAGGTAGCCACCACCGGCTTGTCGTACTGTTCTCCCAGCCGGACGATGGTGCGGTTGTATTCCTTCAGCTCCTCCACCGTCTTGGGATCCTCATAGTCGTCCCAGGTCATAAACATGTTGTTGCCCAGAGGCTGAATCTCCAGATAATCATAGAACTGCACGATGCCTGCCAGTTCCTGGGCGGAAGCCCCCCTGACAATGGCCCGGAACAGTTCGCCCACCTCGCAGGCCGATCCCAGAATCAGACCCTCCCGGTATTTCTGCAGCACGCTCTTGGGCACTCTGGGCCTTCTGTTGTAATACTGCAGATGGGACCAGGAAACCAGCCGGTACAGATTGACCCTGCCCACGTCGTTTGCAGCCAGCAGAATGGCGTGATAGGTAGGCAGCTTTTTAATCTGCTCCTGGGAGGACTGTCCCAGCTCATTTAACTGATCCAGGTTATTAATCTCCCGCTCTTTGAGCATCTGCAGCATTTTTTCAAAAATCAGGGCGGTGCATCCCGCGTCGTCCACCGCCCGGTGGTGGTTTTCCAGGGGCACTCCCAGGGCCTTTGCCACTGTATCCAGTTTGAAACGGTTCAGCTGGGGCAGCAGCACCCGGGCCATGGCTACCGTGTCCACGGAAGTAAAGGTCTCCTCCAGCCCCAGTCTGCGGCAGTTCTCTTCAATAAAGCTCATATCAAAGGAGGCGTTGTGAGCCACCATCACCGCTCCCCGGCAGAATTCCAGGAACCGGGGCAGCACCTCCTCAATTTTGGGCCCGTCCAGCACCATGGAATCGTTAATCCCCGTCAGCTGCTGGATCCGGAAGGGAATGGGGACGTCCGGGTTCACAAAGGTGCTGAACCGGTCCATAATCTTTCCCTGCTCTACCCGCACCGCGCCGATCTCTATGATCCGGTTTTTCACCGGAGAAAAGCCGGTGGTTTCCAGATCAAACACCACAAAGGTACCCTCCAGGCTCTGTCCTCTGGAGCCTGCCGCAATCTGTTTCAGGTCGTCCACCAGATAGGCTTCCATGCCGTAAATCACCTTAAAATCCGAATCAGAGGGCACCGCGTGATTGGCGTCCGGGAAAGCCTGCACCGCCCCGTGGTCCGTAACAGCAATGGCTTTATGCCCCCATTTCATGGCGCATTTGATAATATCCTTCACATCGGAGACGCCGTCCATGTCGCTCATCTTGGTATGGCAGTGCAGCTCCACCCGCTTTTCCGGATAGGTGTCCATTCTGGCCACCCGGAAATCCGCGATCTTTTTGATCCCTGTCACGGAGCCGATGGTGAGCTGGCTGTCAAATCTGTCGATGGTGGTCACGCCCCGGATTTTCACAAAAATCCCTTTCTGAATCCCGGCTTTCAGCTCTTCCATCTGATCGTTTCTGGCAAACATTTTTACCACGATGGTATCGGTAAAGTCTGTCACTTCCAGCATGACGATAGTTTTTTCTCCCCGGATCTCCCGGGTTTCCATATTCTGGATCTGTCCCCGGATGGTGACTTCTCCCATCTCTCCCACAATCTGCTCAATGGGAATGGCGTCCTCCTCAAAGTCCCGTCCCACCAGCACATCCGGATTGTCAGACCGCCGCAGCGCGCCGCCGAAGCGGCCGCCCTCCTGTCTTCCCGGCGCTCCCTTTCCCTTTGAAAAGGTCCTTCCCTGGGGGCTTCCCCCTGTCCGGGCACGGGGAGCCGGGGGCGCAGTCTTTTCTGCCGCCGGTTCTGCTTTTGTCCGGGAATCCGCCGGTTTCCGGAATGGCGCCTGTTCCTGTCCGGCAGGGGCTTCCAGAAATTCCTCTCCGTTCTCTTCCTCTTTCTGCCGGTTCACCCTTTCGCAGATCTGCGCCACCTCCTGCTCCAGCTTCAGCTGGGCCAGTTTCCGGTTCTGGCTCTCCTTGGGTTTTATCAGCTCCGGCTCTATTTTCAGCGTCTGTCCGCATCTTTCGCAGAAAATTTTCTCCAGAATCTGAAGCAGTTCTTCCTCCTTGCCCCTGGCTACCACCGTATCCTCCATGGACAGGCGCATGGTATCCGAGTCTGTAAATTCGCACCGGGCGCTGCGGAACAGATTGTAGAGAAACATATTGTAATTTTTCAGTTCCAGAAGGATGCTGTCTCTGTAAACCGGCAGCAGCTTCTGGGCCGTATACTGCCCGGACAGGCGGAATTTTTCAATGATCTTTACCTGAAGGGGCACATCGAAACAGAGCTGGTCACCTATGGCCCGCTCTGTCTCAAAAATGTATTTCTTATGGATTAAAACATCGCTTTCCAGATAAATCCTCATCTGATCTCTTCCGGCGTTCAGCGTAACGCGCACCACCGACGCCTGTCCCATCAGTTCCCGGGCGTCCTGGCTCAGATGCAGATCCGGAAAGGCTTCCGCAAAGGATTTTATCATACCGTTTCACTCCAGTTTTCCAACTCCTGACGCAGCACTGCCAGCAGCTGATCCTCCGGCACTTTTCTCACTGCCTTTCCCTTTTTGATCAGCAGCCCCTCTCCTTTTCCTCCGGCAATGCCGATATCCGCTTCCCTGGCTTCTCCGGGTCCGTTCACCACGCAGCCCATCACAGCCACTTTCAGATCCAGTGGAATATCCGCCACCATATCCTCTACCTGGTTGGCAAGTTTAATCAGGTCAATCTGGGTTCTCCCGCAGGTAGGACAGGATACCACTTCGATCCCTCCTCTGCGCAGCCCTAGGGTTTTTAAAATCAGCTTGGCGGACTTTACCTCTTCCAGCGGGTCGCCGGTGAGGGACACCCGGATGGTATCGCCGATGCCTTTTGACAGGATCAGTCCCAGTCCCACGGCGGATTTGATATTGCCCGCCAACAGAGTGCCTGCCTCGGTGATTCCCACATGGAGCGGGTATTTTGTCCGGGCCGCTATCAGCTCATGGGCCCTGGCGCACATCAGCACATCGGAAGATTTAATGCTGATCACCAGATTGTCATATCCCATATCCTCGATCATGCCGGTTTTTTCCAGGGCGCTCTCCACCAGTCCCTCCGCCGTAACGCCATGGTACTTTTCCACCAGGTCTTTTTCCAGGGAACCGCTGTTGACTCCCACCCGGATAGGAATGTTTCTCTCTCTGGCTGCCGCCACCACAGTCCTCACCCGGTCCTCTCCGCCGATATTGCCGGGATTGATCCGGATCTTATCCGCTCCGTTTTCAATGGCTTCCACAGCCAGACGATAGTCAAAGTGAATGTCCGCCACCAGCGGGATCCTGATCTCTTTTTTTATCTCCCGGATCGCCCTGGCCGCCTCGGAATCCGGCACGGCGCACCGGATAATATCGCAGCCTGCCGCGGCAAGCCGGTTGATCTGCTCCACCGTGGCCTTCACATCCTCTGTCCTGGTATTGGTCATAGACTGTATCAGAACCGGATTCCCGCCTCCGATCACCCTGTCTCCAATCTGAATTTTTTTTGTACAATCGCGATACATCTGCTTCCTCCCATCCGGCATGGCCGGCTGCGTCAAATTTACTCTTCCTCCGCCGGTTCCGCCGGGATAAATACCCGGGTAGCCGCCGGATCAGCCGGCTTTCTGGCTCTCTGCCTTGCCTCCTCACAGAAATATTCCTGGGCGCACAGCAGAGCCTTGCCTCTCTTGTCGATTTTCTCATATCCATTGTCGGCTTTCAGCTCGTGGGCTTTCAGGGTATCCGCCAGCTGAATCTCCAGAATATGGCGCACCTCTTTCTTCAGGTCCTCGTCCTCTACCGGAAAGAGTATCTCTACCCGCTTGTCCAGATTTCTGGGCATCCAGTCGGCGCTTCCCATGTAGTATTCCTCCTGGCCGCCGTTCTGGAAATAGAACATCCTGGCGTGCTCCAGGAAAGTGCCCACGATAGACCGCACCGTAATATTTTCGCTGACTTTGGGAATGCCTACCTTCAGGCAGCAGATTCCCCGGATAATCAGATCAATCTTTACGCCGGCGGCGCTGGCCTCATAGAGAGCGGCGATCACTTCCTGGTCGCACAGGGAATTCATTTTGGCAATGATCCTGGCCGGCTGCCCCTCTCTGGCATGATCGGCCTCCCGGCGGATCAGGGAGAGGAATTTGTCCCGCAGCCAGATGGGGGCCAGGGACAGACGGTTCCACCGCCTGGGCTCCGAGTAGCCGGACAGCATGTTGAACACAGCGGTGGCGTCTTCTCCGATGGCTTCCTGGCAGGTCATAATCCCGCAGTCGGTATACAGCTTGGCCGTGCTGTCATTATAATTGCCGGTGCCCAGATGCACATACCGGCGGATGCCGTCTTCCTCCCGGCGCACCACCAGGGTGATCTTGCTGTGGGTCTTTAAGCCCACCAGGCCGTAAATCACATGGCATCCCGCTTTCTCCAGCATCTTGGCCCAGATAATATTGTTTTCCTCGTCAAACCGGGCCTTCAGTTCCACCAGCACGGAGACCTGCTTGCCGTTCTCCGCCGCCTGGGCCAGAGCCGCCACAATGGGAGAATGGCCGCTGACCCGGTACAGGGTCTGCTTGATGGCCAGCACCTGGGGATCTCTTGCCGCCTGGCGCACGAAATTCACCACCGGATCGAACGTCTCATAGGGATGGTGCAGGAAAATATCCTTTTTCCGGACAGCCGCAAAGATGTCCGTCTCATTTTCCAGAGCCGGCACAGGCTGGGGCGTATAGGGCGGGGTCTTTAAATGCTCAAATCCCTCCACGCCGTACACCTTCATCAGGAAGGTGAGATCCAGAGGGCCGCTGATGGAATAAATATCTTCCGGTTTGATGTCAAATTCTTTTTTCAGAATCTTCAGCAGCTTCTGGTCGATTTTGTCCTCCACTTCCAGCCGGATCACCTCGCCCCACTGCCGTTTCTTCAGCTGCTTCTGTATCTCCATCAGCAGGTCCGCCGCGTCGTCCTCATCAATGGTCAGGTCCGCGTTGCGGATAATCCGGTAGGGATGGGCGCACACCACGTCATAGTTCAGGAACAGCTGGTCGATATTTCTCTCAATCAGTTCCTCCAGCAGAATACCCGCCCGGGTTCCCTCTTTTCCCGCCGGCAGCTCAATCACCCTGGGCAGAACGCCGGGTACCTGCACGGTGGCAAACTCCGCTTTCCCCTTCTCGCCCTTCTTGGAAATCAGGGCGCCGATATTCAGGGATTTGTTCCGGATCAGGGGGAAGGGCCTGGAAGAATCCATAGCCATAGGAGTCAGCACCGGATATACATTCTCCTCAAAATACTGGTCGGCGAAAGCCTTCTGCTCCTCGCTCATGTCTTCATGGGCCGTCACCAGCTCCAGGCCTGCCTGCTTTAAGGCCGGCAGCAGGGACCGGTTGTAGGTGGAATACTGAAGTCCCACCAGATGATGGGCCTTCTCCTGGATCAGATTCAGCTGCTCTTCCGGTTTCAGTCCCGCAATATCCGGTTTGGTATATCTGGCATGCACCATATCCTTCAGGGAAGCCACCCGAATCATAAAAAATTCATCCAGATTGGAGGCGGTAATGCTTAAAAATTTCAGCCTCTCAAAAAGCGGGTTGGCCTTGTCTCTGGCTTCCCCCAGAATTCTCATGTTAAAATCCAGCCAGCTCAGTTCCCGGTTTGTATAGTATTCCGGTTTTGTATAATCAATCGCCGCCATAATGTTCCTCCTACATTTTCTTTCTCTGCTTTACTACGGGATAAATATTAAATACTTCCTCAAAGAAATCCGCCTTCTCCGCCAGGGTTCCCTTCTCCAGCGTCAGATCCTCCTGGCTGTCCACTGTAATCTGCAGCCGGTCTCCTTTAAGGGCAACCGTATAGTTTTTAAATTTCTGTTTATGGCTGCGGTCCAGGGCGTTGGCCACCCGGAGAATGGCCGTCAGCTTGGCGATCACCAGATACTCCTCTCTGGTAATGCTGGTGCCCCCCGCCCGGTCGTCGTCATACTCAAAGTCCAGGGTGTTGTATTTCACCACGTTGGCGATGATCCGCCGTTCCGCGTGGGAGAGACCGATTATCTCCGTCGTCATGATAATGTTGTAGGCGCATTCCGCCACGTTGGTCAGGCTGATATATTTTCCGCAGTTATGCAGGATCACGGAAATCTGCAGCAGAAGTCTTTCTCTCTGTCCCAGGCCGTGTATCTTCTTCATCTTGTCAAAAATCTGCAGCGTCATCTCCTCCATATTTTTGATGTGAGGCATGTTGCTCTTGTAGCGCTTGGCGATATTCCGGGAAGCCGCAAGAATATCCTCGTCAAAATTGTGTTTGGATTTAATCAGCTTATTGCTCACTCCGTAATCGTAGCACAGGCCGTCATTGGTGCTCATCTCCGGAAGCCAGATGGTCTCCGCCCCCAGCTTTTCCATCAGGCAGCGGCAGAAAATCACGGAGGACACCACAAAGGGAGCGGAATCCGAGGAAATATGGAACTGCTCCGTCACCTCATCCGGGTTCAGACAGACAATTCTGCGGTAAGTTTCCTCAAATTCTTCTTTTGATACCACCGAGATGCAGGAAGACTGCTCCTGCTTGCGCATCAGTTCCACCAGATCTCCGTCGATGACGATCAGATTGCTGATCTGCCGGTCCTTCTGGTACAGCTTTCCGAAACCGTTCAGCTCGTGCTCCATCAGCTCCAGCACCAGTTTTTCATAATGGGCGTTGTTTTTTGCCAGCGGCATAAACTTTTCCCGGGTGCTTACTTTTCCCATCCGGATATTCTGGGTGGTGATCAGCTTGTCCTTGTCAAACACGGAAATCTGGATGCTGCTGCCCCCGATATCCACGATGGCGGTTCCGCTGCTGATAATGGTCTCAAAGGAGCCGCTCTCGGAGGCAATGGATTTATAATCCAGAAAACGCTGCTCAGAATTGCTTAAAATCTCGATTTTTAGTCCTGTCTGCTTTTCGATATAATCCCGGGTAATCAGGGATGACCGGATTTCCCGAAGGGCGCTGGTGGCGCAGACCTTATAATCATCCACCTTATATCCTTCCAAGATCTGCTTAAATTCCTTGAGAACCGTGCACAGTTCCTCCACTTTCTCCACATCCAGCCGTCCCTTGCTGTAGGCATCCACCCCCAGATGGATTCTGGCGCTGACGCAGTCGATCTCCCTCATCCCTTTCCTGGCCGACAGTTCAAAAATTTTCATTTCTGTTTCCATCGAGCCGATTACAATCCCTCCAAATAACTTCACTGCCATAGCTCTCTCCTTTTCATTCCTGCTGGGGCTTGCCCAAAAGGTAGTCAATAAACTGCTGCGCCGTCCTTCCTGACAGGCCGCCATGATTCATCTCCCACCGGCCGGCCTCCAGGAGCAGTTCTTCCTGGGGCATGTCAATCCCCTGTCTTTCGGCCAGCACCTTTACGATATTCTGGAACTCCTTCTTGCTGGGTGAGCCGAAATAAATGCTGACGCCGAACCGGTATACAAGGGAAAGCTTCTCCTGTACCGTATCCGAGGTGTGCATATCCTCCCTTGTCTCCTCTTTATCGGAAAAATTCTCCCGGATCAGATGGCGGCGGTTGGAGGTGGCATAAATCAGAATATTATCCGGTTTCTTCTCCAGCCCGCCCTCGATCACAGCCTTCAGATATTTATATTCTATCTCAAATTCCTCGAAAGATAAATCGTCCATGTAGATAATGAACCGGTAATTCCTGTTTTTGATCTGGGCGATGATATCGTTCAGGTCCTGGAACTGGTGCTTGTACACCTCTATAATCCGCAGGCCCCGGTCATAATAACGGTTGAGGATCCCCTTTATGCTGGAAGATTTTCCCGTTCCCGCGTCTCCGAACAGCAGGCAGTTATTGGCCCGGCGTCCCGCCACAAAGGCTTCCGTATTGTCAATCAGCTTTTTCTTGGCGCTCTCATAACCCACCAGATCCTCCAGATAGACATGGGCTATATTGGTGATGGGGACAATCTCCACCCCCTTCTTTCCGTGGGTCACCCGGAACGCTTTGTGAAGTCCGAATTTTCCCACGCCGAATTCCCGGTAAAATTCTTCCATATACGCTTTAAATTCTTCCGCGGAGACGGCAGAGGCAAGCTTCCGGCTCAGGCCGCGGATCCGGTCTCTGATTCTCCGGTTAAATATCTTTCTGTCGTTTTCTGCATTGGCGTAATCCCGGATCATGGGCCAGATTTTAACCCCCAGCTTCTCTTCCAGGCTCTGAAAGTCAAAGGAAAACCACTCCCTGAATATTTCAAAGTCCTGAAGGGCCATGCCGTTGATGCCCCCTGATACAGCTCCCCGGATCTCGCAGGCCCTGCTGTAGGCGTTCTCATGGTAAACCAGCAGATAGGTCAGATAGCAGTGCCAGAGATTTCCGGAAAAGCCGTGGCTCTCCGCCGTTTCCACCAGCTCCTGCATACAGCCGGAATAAATGTCCACATCCCGGCTTTCCGCTTCCCGCTCGTTCAGTTCCCCTGCCAGCAGGGAAAGCCTTTCCGGCAGGGAATGGTTCTCCAGCCGGTATAAAATCAGTTCCTCTATTCGCTTCATACGCGTATCCTCATTTTCTTTTTCTCATCTTCCGGGGCTCCCTTTGCGGCCGTGATCAGTAATTCCCCAGTATTTTCATATTGACGGCTTCTTCCCGTATCCCTCTTAAAGCGTTCTTGACGCTGCCCTGATTCAGATTTCCGTCAAAGTCAATAAAAAACCGGTACTCCCAGTTTCTCCCCGTAATCGGCCGGGATTCAATCCGGTTCATATTCAGATTGTTGTAAATAAAGTGGGACAGAATATTGTAAAGAGACCCGCTTCTGTGGGGAACTTCAAAGCAGATGCTGATCTTTCCCGCGTCCCTTTTGAAAATCCGCTGGTTGGTCACAATGATAAACCGGGTGGAGTTGGCCTCATTGTCATAAATCTGATCCGCCAGAATCTCCAGCCCGAACCGTTTGGCCGCGAAGGCGCTGCCGATGGCCGCCTGGGTTCTGTCCCCCTCATCCGCCACCTTCCTGGCTGCCATGGCCGTATTGTCATAGGGAATTCTCCGCCAGTTTCTGTGCCGGTCCAGGAAGCCCTCGCACTGGGAGAGGGCCTGGGGATGGGAGATGACAGCCCGGATATCGGAAAGCTCCGTGCCCGGCAGTCCCATCAGCACATGTTCGCACTTAATCACCTGCTCCCCCACAATATAGTTTTCAAAATCCACCAGCAGATCAAAATTATCCGCCACGATCCCCGCCGTGGAATTTTCAATGGGCAGCACCGCGTAATCCGCCGCGCCCTCCGCGATGGCTTCCATGGCGTCTCTCCATTTGCTTACGTGGAAGCTGTTTACCTGTTCGCCGAAATACCGGCACATGGCAGCATGGCTGTAGGCCCCCTCCACGCCCTGAAACACCACCCGCACATGGTCTTTCTCAATCTCATCCACCGCAATAAAGGGCAGGCGGCCTGCCACTCCGTGCCGGGCCAGCAGCTGGTACTGCTTTTTTCTGCTCATGGACATAATCTGGGAAAAAAGCTCCTCAATGCCGTGCCGGTTAAAATCATTGTGAGCCATAGCTGTCAGCGTTTCAATTTTGGACCTCTCTCTCTCTTTGTCAAACACCTTTTTTCCGGTGCTGATCTTATACTCCGCCACCTCTTCGCTGACCGCCATTCTGCGCTCAAACAGTTCCACAATCTGCCGGTCTATCACATCAATCTCGTCCCGCAATTCCAATAAATCTCTCATAGGGCGCTCCTGTCTGTTCTGTTTTTCATTTTTATCTGTCCGTCTCCGGATTTTCCGGAAAAATACTGCTTTGCCTCCCACAAAAAAGAGAGGGATCCGAATACCAGGATCACATCCTCTCCCGAGGCTCTTTCCAGAGCCGCGTCCAGGGCCCGGGGCACATCTGCCACAGCCGTCACCCGGGGATTTACCTTTGATACCGCAAGCGCCAGTTCTTCTGCCGGCAGGGCTCTCGGATTATCCTTTGTCTCCACCGTATAGATCCATTCCGCCCTGGGAGCGGTCATCTCAATAATTTTATCATATTCTTTGTCAGAAAACACGCCAAAAATATAATAAATTTTCTGATGGGGGAAGTATTTCCCCACAGCTTCCATCAAAACCCGGGCGGCGTCCGGATTATGGGCGCCGTCTATGACTACCGCAGGGTTTTCCCTCAGAATCTGGAAACGCCCTTCCCACCGGGTATTCTCAAAACCGCTCCGGATCTGCTCATCGCTGACCGGATAGCCCTGCTCCCGCAGAGTCAGAAGGGCCAGGGCGGCCAGGGCGGCGTTTTCCATCTGGCAGGTTCCCGCCAGATGGATGGTCAGTTCCAGACCCCGGTAAGAAAATTTCTGTTCCCTCAGGCCGTAAACTCTGTCCGTGATTTCTTCCTCCCGGAGAACAGAAAGGGAAGCCTCCTGTTTTTCGCACACCTGCCGGATCACCTCCAGGGCCTCCGGCTGCTGGGGCCAGGAAACCACCGGGGTATGCTTCTTTATAATCCCCGCCTTGTTCCAGGCAATCTCTGCCAGTGTGCTTCCCAGAAACTCCATATGGTCCATGCTGATGGAAACCAGCACCTCCATGACAGTGGCGGTCACGATATTGGTGGCGTCCTCTCTGCCTCCCATGCCCACTTCCAGCAGCACCAGGTCGCAGTCCTGCTCCAGAAAATACAAAAAAGACATGGCTGTCTCCACTTCAAAAATGGTTGACTCCGGTTCTCCCCGCCTGGCGATGGCGCTACGGGCTTTCGCGATTTCTGTTGCCAGCCTGGCTACCGCCTCCCGGGTAATATAGTCTCCGTTTACCTGTATCCGCTCTTCATAGGAAAACAGAGTCGGAGAGATATATCTTCCCACCTTATATCCGGCCTGCCGCAGCGCCCCCTCCATGTAGGCGGCCACAGAACCTTTCCCGTTGGTTCCGCCCACATGGATGAATTTCAGCCTGTCCTGGGGATTTCCCAGTTCCCGCAGCAAAACGCGGATGCTCTCCAGCCCCAGCAGATTTCCCTTTGCGGAAATCAGGTTCAGGTATTCCCTTGCTTCTTCGTATCGCATTGTTTCTGTCCTTTCTGCACGCAAAGAGGGCTGCGATGGCAGCCCCCCGTGAATTTATTTTGTCTTATCTTAAAGATCCGGCTCGCTTTTTATCAGCCTAATGGTTCCCTCATCCAGGCATTTTACAAACACCTGCACCATATGCGGATCAAACTGCCGGCCGGCCTCCTCCAGCAGGATCTCTCTGGCCCTTTCTACAGAGGAAGATTTCTTATAACACCGCTTGGACGTAATGGCGTCAAAAGAATCCGCAATGCAGAGAATTCTGGCCGTGGCAGGAATATCCTCTCCCGCGATCTTTCTTGGGTAGCCTCTTCCGTCATACCGCTCATGGTGCCCGATTACAGCGGGAATTACATAATCCAGGGAAGGCAGGTGACGGATAATGCCGATGGAGGCTTCCACATGGCCCTTTACCACTTCGTACTCCTCCTCTGTCAGTCTTCCCTTCTTGTTCAGAATATTCTCCGGGATTCCGATCTTGCCCACATCGTGAAGCAGGGCGGACTGACGAATAATCTCCACCACATCCTGGTTCATGCCCAGGGCTTTCGCCAGTTCCATGGCGTAGTAAGCCACATTGTTGGAATGGCTGAAGGTATAGTGATCCTTGGCGTCAATGGCAGCCGTCAGAGCGTAAATCGTGGATTCATATTCCTGATAGATATGAGCATGGTCCTTCTCTTTCTCCGCCTCCACACTGTTCTGAAACAGGGTATCGAATACCTTGATCCCGTTTTTGCCGCTGTGCTTTACATGGTAAACCGCCAGATCCACGTTTTCCATCAGTTCCTTCACTGACTTGGCGGCATAAGGCGAGGCGCTGACGCCCACGCTGACAGTGACAGCCTTCAGCTTATAATCCTGCTCCCGGTTATTCATGACATAAATCTGCCGGCTGATAGTTTCCGCCATATTTCTGGCAGAGAAAATATCATATTTGGGAAGCAGTATGGCAAATTCTTTTCCGCTGTAGCGGGCCGCATAACCGTTCTCGCCCACACTGCCCCGGATAATATCCGCAATCCGTTTCAGGCAGGCGTCTCCCTCTTTCACGCCGTAAAGCTGATTGTACAGTTTAAAATCATCCACGTTAAACAAAACCAGGGCCAGAGAGCCGTCTTTATTTTTCTCAAACTCCTGGTTCAGCACTTCATAAAAATATTTCCGGTTCAGCAGCCCGGTCATCTCATCAGTCCTGGCCTCATTCCAGGCCTGTTCATAAAGGCTGGCATTCTTAATGGCAATGGAGGCCACTGAGATGATGGAGGAGAGCAGCTGCAGATCTCCATATCCGATATGGGCCTTTCTGCTGCGGTCCGCCAGCAGAATCACGCCTGTCAGCTGGCTGTCATCCTTAAGGGCAGCACAGCATTTGATCCCCATCTTTTCCAGGCTGCTCTTTTCACTCTCCCACATGGATTTATATTCCACCGTGTAGCGGAATTCCTTGTAGATCATGGGTTCATCATTATTCTTCAGCCACCGGATGAGAGGATTTTCCTCCTCCAGCGCAAAAGACAGATCGCTGAGAGGCTTGTCGCTGTACAGCCCCCGGTAAGGTCCCCCCGGCATCTCCTGCATACAGATATAGATGGTCTCCACATCCATGGTATCTTTAATCACCTGTATGGTCTCATTCATAATTGCCTGCAGATGCAGTGTTTTGGACACGGCGGAACTGAACTGTTTCAATTTCTCCGCCTGCTGCAGTTCTTCTTTCACAAACAGATTATTTACAAGTATTTTCCACAGAAACGTAAAGCCCAGATAAGCCAGCAGAAACAGAACCGCAAACAGCAGCGGATAATACTGGGCTGTCACCGGAACGTACTGCTTCAGTACATACTGGAGATAAGGCGAAAGGTAGAAAAACAGCACCAGGGAAAGGAGGAGTCCTACCCCATAGCATAGGCCGGCAGATGCCAGCATCTGCAGACGGAACAGCCGTCTGCGGATCAGGGCGTACAGCAGCAGCAGCGCGTTAAGCAGGCCGCAGAGAATGTCGATGGGAAATCCTTCAAAAAACGGAACGCTAATCAGCAGATTCCCCATAAAAAGTATGACAATACTCAGCACCACCGGTTCAAACTGCTTGCGCATAGTTCTGTTTTCCCGGCAGATCTGGAAAATGTTGAACAGCATTTTCAGCATCATCAGACCGGCCATTGCGAAGAAAACAGCCACTTTCCAGTCCATTTCATACACAAAGGACCGGTTCTCGCCCGCTACCACCAGCTGGGGAGATTTCAGGAAAATCCCGGTAAAAACATTCACCAGGAAACAGGGCAGCATAACAATCAGATACAGCGGCCCCACCATATGCTCCTTTTTCCCCGCGAAGGCAACAACGAACTGGTTGTAAGAGTAAGGGAGCAGAAGTACGCCGCAAAGTGATACCTGGTACCATACGGTATAGGAAGGCCACAGTTCCATGCGCATGAAAACAGAACCGCCTGTCCAGAGTATCAGACTCAGCAGTACGGTCAGAAAACTGTTCACCAGCTTATTCTTTTTTGCTGCCAGAAAAGTCAAAATCATAAACGCATAGAAAAATACTGCGATGATCGAAATATATCTGTAGGTTCCCATCTTTTTCTCTCTTACCTTTTAAGTAATCTGTTCTCCTGCGCGCGAAGAAGTTCTGTCAGTTCATAATACGGAGGATTCATCTGCCTGATTTTCTTTCCCCGTTTTTCTTCGTATGCGTCAAAAGTTCCACAGCGCAGAATCGTCACTTCCAGAGGATCCATTCCCAGGATTTTTTTCAGATCCCGGTAATCCTGGTCAATGTATTTGAAATATGTGCTCAAAAGTTCTTTTAAAATTCCGGCGCTCATGGCGTGATTGATCAGCACTCCCGCTTCAAGTTCCACATACATATGAAGATATGGTCTGTGCTGTTCATTATATTCTTTTAAGGCCACCCAGTCTTTAATCCCCAGGCCAGACAGATGAATGGCGCTTCGTATCCCGTTCTCCGAAATCCTGGTAAAACCGGCAATGTCGATGATCCAGGGCACCCGGTCCACGTATTCAAAGCGGGGAATCCTGGTGTCATCTTCCTTGTTTTCCAGCCCCACACAGCGGTACATATCCCCGCATCGGTACCTGGCGAAGGCACCGCCCTTTAATACGGTCAGCACCAGCTCATACTTCTGTCCGGGACGCACCTCGTCCATCAGATAGGTAGGCGGCACAAAGGAGGGATCCTCATAATTATGGAGCATATCTTCCTCTGTGATAAACTCATAAAAACAGGTGTCCGGAAAAAAGTACATTCCTTTTCTGGTCCAGGTCTCCGTGCCGATAATAGAGGGTTCTGTCCCCGCGAACAGTTCCATGGGACGGATCCCCCAGAGTTTTTCCAGGTCATCCTTATAGCATCCATTGTCCGTACCTGCCACCATAAAGCCTTTCAGCCGGAACAGATCTTTGGGCATCAGCGCTCTCTCTTCCCGCCGGCACCGTTTTTTTGACCGGAGAAGCCGGAAAATCATATGGGGTTTGCACCGGAACAGTTCGGATATTTTCATGGATTTGCCGGATCCTCCCATGGAAGAGAGACTCTGGCTCACCGCGTAGGCTACGCTGCCAAGGCCGAAGAAAAATTCCAGGTCGCGCTTCATCGCCATCTTAAATCCGGCCTTGTTCCGCTGGCTGAAACTCATATTGACTGCATCCTTTACCGCAGGAAGGAATTCCAGATCCGCCTCTTCGTTCAGCGCCAGGGGGAAAAGCCCGGTGGCAAAGGGAAGGGGCGCCAGACCGTACAAAATTTTGTCCGTATTGGATACATCGAATTTCCCTTTCGCGGTACTTGTGGAAAGTATCAGGCAGGCAATCACGTTGTTTCGGTATGTATCCAGCATGCTTCTGGTATAGGGCGCCACTTTGATGGGATGCTTTCCGCCTTCCCAGGTGGTCTGTATCCAGATGACCGGATTGCCCGGAAGAAGCTGAGGCTGTTTGGACAGAAGGATATCCGCGTAGTCGTCATAGGTGGTAAGCGGCACCATCTGACGGAATTCTTCCAGATTCTTCGGCTGACGTCCTTTTAAAATAGACTGGCCCAGTCCGCATCCGCACCAGAGCCTGATCTGTTCTTCCATCAGCCTCCTCTGAATTTTCATATAGCCGTCCATAGACAGATCCAGAAATCCGCAGTACTGCTGCCAGATTTCCTGATATTTCTGTTTTTTCAGCTGGTCTCTCAGCGCCACTTCTGTCCGCCTCCCTATCCTTTACGTTTCTTTTCTTTTCCTTCCTTTAAAGCAGGCTCGGATGCTTTTTATGCCGGGCAGAATAAAAGGAGTTTCCCTTTTATATTCCCTGTAATTGATAAATGTCCGGGGAAAGGTCCAGATATCCTGAAACACTACATACAGAAGATTCCAGAAAATCATGGTCAGAAAATATATTCCCCCGGCCGGCTCCCCTGTAAGCCCCCACAGACAGAGGAAAAGTCCGGCAAACCACAGAACGCCGGGATGACGGCAGAGCGCGTAGACTCCCTCTGTGCATGCCTCTCTGCTGTGGTTCTCCTCCACATAAGTTTCATCGAAAGGAATGGCAAAAAAAAGAGTGTAAAGCAGCAGAACCAAAAACAGAACGCCTGCTGCCCCGTATAAGAGTATCTCCGGCAGAAGCCTTCCGGAAAAATCCGAAAAAACTGCCGCCGCCCACACAGCGGATACCAGAACACAGGCCGTCCCCAGCCAGAAAAACCGGCTAAGAATTTTGTTCTGCCATTTCAAACTGTTAATGTCATAGAAAAAATACAGAACAAAGCCTGCTGTTCCCAAAATCCATGCTCCCATGCTATTATTTCGCATTCCTTTCTTTGCATCTTTAAGCCGCAAAAAGCCTTCTAAAGACAACTAAAGTAATTATACTCTATTTTTTTTGTATATTCAACCGAAATATTACAATATTGTTTCCTATTTGTTTCCATATTATTGCTGAATAAAAGGACAGAACCCCTGGCACAATGAATAAAAAAAAAACTGCTTTGAGAGGTTGCCCCATGCTCACATTTATCCGATGCGGCCTGATCGGCTGGTGTATGGAAATATGCTGGACCGGCATACGGTCTATGCTGCAGAGAGACGCCCGCCTCACCGGCCAGTCTTCTCTGTGGATGTTCCCTATTTACGGGATGGCTTCCGCCATCGTCCCCTTTTATCCCATGATAAAGCCTCTGAACATCCTGCTCAGAGGCTATCTCTACATGATCTGTTTTTTTGCCGTGGAATATGTGACCGGCTCCCTCCTGCGCTTTTTCGGGGCGTGCCCCTGGGACTACAGCGAATGCCGCTTTCAGGTAAACGGCCTCATCCGTCTGGACTATGGGCCGGCATGGTTTGGCGCCGGTCTGTTTTTTGAGTGGCTGCTGTGCCGTCTGTAAAAACAGGACCGTCCTCAGAACATGCAGGGGTCATGGTCCGCCATCTCTTCCAGTCCCGGGCCTCCGCCGATATTCTGGGTATTCAGAGTCTTTCGCTTCAGTCTCTGATCCTCTGAATAATGGAGAATGAAATCCTTGATCTCCCTGGCATGGCGGATATGCCGGATCAGCAGATCCGGATCCGTCACGTCCCCGCCGAAGCAGTGAACGGTGCCAAGTCCGAACAGGCGCTCCAGGAGGCTGGTTTCCAGCCGCACATCCACAATCTTATACATATAACAGTCGTTTTCTATTCTCCGTAAGATTCCGCTCCGTGTCGTAATCAGCTCCTCCGTCACCTGGTATGTGGTAAAGGTCCAGGGAAGCCCGAAAAACAGGATTCTTTTTCTTTCCTTGTACGCCATTTTCTCCTCCTGTCTGCGTTCATTTTATCTTTTCTATTATAGAGCATTTTGTCTGTTTTGTATAGAAAAAAAGCAAAAATGCGGGGAGATTTTTTTTATTTCCGCCTTGCATTTCCAATGGCTTTAGTATATGATAGAAAAAATGCTGATGACCCAACACAAAGGAGGATATTATGAGACATCTGATGAGCCCTCTTGATTTCAATGTGGATGAGCTGGATAAGATTCTTGATCTGGCTGCCGACATTGAAGCCAACCCCCAAAAATACGCCCACGCCTGTGAAGGTAAGAAAATAGCCACCCTTTTTTATGAGCCAAGTACAAGAACCCGCCTCAGCTTCGAAGCCGCAATGCTGAATCTGGGAGGCAGCGTACTTGGTTTTTCTTCGGCCGATTCCAGCTCTGCAGCCAAGGGAGAAAGCGTATCCGACACGATTCGGGTAATCTCCTGCTATGCTGATATCGCCGCTATCCGCCACCCCAAGGAGGGCGCTCCCCTGGTGGCATCCCTGAAGTCCGGCATCCCGGTTATCAACGCGGGGGACGGCGGACACGAGCATCCCACTCAGACCCTTACCGATCTGATGACGATCCGCTCTCTGAAAGGACGTCTGGGCCATCTGACCATCGGCCTGTGCGGCGATCTGAAGTTCGGCCGCACCGTTCACTCCCTGATCAATGCCCTTGTCCGGTATCCGGATGTGACTTTTGTGCTGATCTCTCCGGAAGAGCTGCGGATCCCCGATTATGTAAGGGAGGATGTGCTGCGCAAAAACAACCAGAAGTTTAAAGAAGTGACCCGTCTGGAGGATGCCATCCCGGAGCTGGATCTTCTGTACATGACCAGAGTGCAGAAGGAACGCTTCTTCAACGAAGAAGATTATGTGCGCATGAAGGATTTCTACATTCTGGACAAGCAGAAAATGTCCCTGGCAAAGCCGGATATGATGGTGCTTCATCCCCTTCCCCGGGTAAATGAAATTTCCACCGAAGTGGACGACGATCCCAGAGCCGCTTACTTTAAGCAGGCTCAGTACGGCGTATATGTGCGCATGGCCCTGATTCTCACACTGCTGGAGGTGAAAGTATGTTAAGTGTCGGACAGTTAAACGAAGGTGTGGTGCTGGATCATATCCAGGCCGGAAAATCCATGGATATCTATAAATATCTGAAGCTGGACAAAATGGACTGCTGCGTTGCCATCATCAAAAACGCCCGCAGCAATAAGATGGGAAGAAAGGACATCATCAAGGTAGAATGCCCCATAGAGGAGCTGGATCTGGATGTTCTGGGCTTTATCGATCACAATATCACAGTCAATATCATCCGTGACGGAGAGATCGTGGAAAAGAAAGACCTGACTCTCCCCAAGAAGCTGGTGAATATCATCCACTGCAAGAATCCCAGATGTATCTCCTCCATCGAGCAGGAGCTGGATCAGGTATTCTTCCTGGCGGATGAGGAAAAAGAAATTTACCGCTGCCAGTACTGCGAGGAAAAATACCGCAGTTCCAAAAAGAAAAATAACCAATAAGATTTCATTGCGTCCGGGACATCCGGTGTTCACCTTGTCCTATCAACATCTGTCCGCAGCAGGCGGAATATTCCGCCTGCTGCGGAACATCTGTCTCGGACATGTGTACACCCGGATGTCCCGGACGCAAATGTACTCTTCTTTAAATTTTCTCATATTTCAGGAAGCGGTACTCCAGATCAAAATAGGTCTGCTCATCGCTGTCCGCCGTGATCTTCCATTCCGGCATCTCATCCAGATTGGGGAACCAGGTGTCCGCCTCATACGCGTGATCAATTTTGGTCACATGCACCAGGCTGCAGTAGGGAAGGAACTGGTGATAAATGCTGTCCCCGCCGATCACATACACATCCTGGGAGTCATACTGTTCCAGCAGTTTCAGCGTTTCCTCCACACTGTGGCAGATAATGGCGTCTTTTACTTTATACGCCGAGTCCCGGGTGAGGACAATATTGGTCCTGTTTTTCAGCGGGAGCCCTCCCGGAAAGCTCTCCAGAGTTTTCCGTCCCATCACCACCACCTTGCCGGTGGTAACGGTGCGGAAGAATTTTTTATCGGAAGGGATGCTCACCAGAAGATCATTATTCTTCCCGATGGCCCAGTTTCGATCTACCGCTACAATCATATTCATTTCAGCCACTCTCCTCTCTCACACTGCCACGGGAATATTTTTAATCTGCGGTCCCGTCTCATAATTTTCCACATGCAGGTCGTCCACTGTAAAATCATAGAAATCCTTCACCTGGGGATTCAGCCATACCCGGGGAGCCGGATAGGTCCGGCGCCCGATCAGTTCCTTCACCAGCGGAATATGCCGGTCATAGATATGGGCGTCCGCAATCACATGGAGCAGCTCTCCCGCCTCCATCCCGCAGCTCTGGGCCATCATCATGAGAAGCAGGCTGTACTGGGCCACGTTCCAGTTGTTGGCGGTAAGCACATCCTGGGATCTCTGGTTCAGCACCGCGTTCAGAACCAGCTTTTCCCTCCCCGGCTCTTTGGTCACATTAAAAGTCATGCTGTAAGCGCAGGGATACAGGTTCATCTCATGCAGGTCCTGATGCACATACAGGTTCGTCATAATTCTCCGGCTGTAGGGGTTGTTCTTCAAGTCATACAGAACCCGGTCCACCTGATCCATCATTCCCTCTCTGTACGGATGCTTAACCTGCATCTGGTAGCCGTAAGCTTTTCCGATGCTTCCGGTTTCATCCGCCCAGCTGTCCCAGATATGGCTGTGGAGATCGTGAATGTTGTTGGACTTTTTCTGCCAGATCCACAGGATCTCATCCATGGCGCTCTTTAATGCGGTTTTCCGCAGTGTCAGAGCGGGAAATTCTTTTCGCAGGTCATACCGGTTTACCACACCGAACTTTTTTATGGTGTAGGCTGCCGTCCCGTCCTCCCAATGAGGCCGCACCTTCTCCCCCTCCGTGCTGGTGCCGTTCTCCATAATATCCCGGCACATGTCAATAAACAGCTGGTCCGCATAGCTCATTTCTGTCATCTCCTTTGCTTAAAATCTGTTTTTCGGTTCTTATCAGGTGTTCAGCCTGGCCAGGCTGGTATCCTCCGCAAATCCCGAGGCGTTGTACAGAAACAGAATATCCGTGTAATCTTTCTGTTCCATGAATTCGCTGAGACTCTGGCTGAAATACCGCAGGTCCAGCATATCCACCTGGTCAAAAAGCTGATAGGTAAAAGGCGTAAAGCAGTGGGCGTAGGAATCTTTAATAATCAGAAGCCGTCTTCCTGTTCCCGCCTCTGTGGAAGCCTCCACCAGTCCGTAGTTTCCTCCGTAGTAAATGGAATACTGATCTTTTGAATCCAGCACCTGCCTCTGGTACACGGTACTTCTCACATCATCCGACTGGTTATAGGTCAGCAGGTAGGACACCGGGTTTACCGGTTCAAAAATCTCCAGCGTATCCGGCTTTGTCTCAATTCCCACCTTGGACGCCACCGTGCCCCGGAAGCTGTCGCTTACCGCAGTGATCTGATAATCCGCCAGGGACGCCGTTCCCAGTCCTTTTTCCTGTATCCAGTCCGCGAACACATAAAAGGCGGCCAGGGTTTTCCAGTGATGGTCCGTGCGGTAATAAATCTCTTCTTCCTTATGCTGCTCCAGCACGCCGGAGGTGTCAAACCACACTCCCTGGGGCAGCGCCGCCTTTATCTGATCCAGGTACGTCTCCTCATCATAGGGCGAGGCAAAAGGCGGCAGCTTATCCCGGAGGATATCCACCGCATTGGGAACCACCATGGCAGTGAGATGGGCGCTGTCGTAGGTTTCGCTCATTTTTTCCATAAACGCCGCCAGATATGTAATATTAGTCTGCGCCTGCTCCGTCTCAAAGGCTCCCGTATGCTTCTCAATCAGATAATCGTCCGCGGCAAAATAAATGTCATTTGCCTCCTGCCGGAAAGTCAGCCGCTCCGCCGTTGTCTTCATGCCGATCCAGCCGTCCCGGAAAATAAACTGATCCGTCAGGTAGGTTTCATAGTCTGTGGCAAATTCCCCGGAAAGGAGAGAATCCAGGCTGAGCTTCGGCATGGAAGCCAGCGCTCTGTTCTCATTTTCCGAAAAGCTTTTGTCCGGCTTCAGCACAGCGGCCGCTGTCAGGCCGAAAATCAGAAGAAGGAATAAGGTCACAATATTCCAGGATTGTCTTTTGTTCATCTTTGCACCTCTTAGAATCGGAAATAAAGGAAGGGGTTATAGGACGCATCCACCAGATACGCCACGGAGAGGAGAAATACTCCCACATAAAATACGCTCCGCAGCAGAATACAGCACCAGTCCCGCTCTTTCAGCTTCTCCAGAAGTCCGTTGGCCAGTCTGGCCGGCAGGGTGGTGGAGCCCACAATCAGAAGCAGGAGCAAAACCCCATTATTATATAGAAGGTACACGGTCTCCCTGTTCAGGAAACCGGCGCCTCCGAACATGGCTGCCAGGTACCCCAGACCGCCTCCGATCTGGTCATACACGAAGATATACCAGCCCAGCATAACCACAAACATACAGTACACATGCTGCGCCCAGCCGGGCAGCTTCTCCAGATACCGGCTCAGGAACAGCTTTTCAACCAGAAGAAGGATGCCGTAATAAACGCCCCAGATCAGGAAATTCCAGTCCGCGCCGTGCCAGATACCGGTCAGGAGCCATACGATCATGGTATTCCGAATCAGCATGGCCGTCCCTTTCCTGTTTCCACCCAGAGGGATGTACACATATTCCCTGAACCAGGTTCCCAGCGAAATATGCCATCTTCTCCAGAACTCCGTCACATTTCTGGACAGATAGGGATACTGGAAATTTTCCAGGAAATGAAAACCGAACATTTTTCCCAGTCCGATGGCCATATCCGAATAGGCGGAAAAATCAAAATAGATCTGAAAGGTATAGGCCGCGATGCCCAGCCAGGCTGTCAGGGCGGGAAGGGCGGATACGTTCATGGCGTTTACCGTGTCCCAGAGAACTCCCGCGTTATTTGCCAGAAGCACCTTTTTCCCCAGTCCCACCATAAAACGGTTGACTCCTTCCGCAAACTGCTCGGCGGTCTCCTGCCGATGGCGGAGCTGTTTGTCAATCGTTTTATACTGCACGATGGGTCCCGCGATAAGCTGGGGGAACATGGTGACATAGGCGCCGTAGGAGATAATATTTTTCTGCACCCGGGCCGCTCCCCTGTACACGTCGATCACATAGGAGATCGTCTGGAAGGTATAAAAGGATATTCCGATGGGCAGGGCCAGATTCAGCAGGGTAATGTTCAGGCCGGTGACCTGGTTTACCGTGCGGAGCAGGAAATCCGTATACTTGAAAAATCCCAGCAGGAACAGGCCAAATCCCACGGTCACAATCAGGGAAATTTTAGCGGCCCTCGCTCTGTCCTGCTCTTTGAAATAATGGACGGCCCTCCCGCCCAGGTAGGTACTGATAATGGACACTATCATCAGGACTACGTAAACCGGCTCCCCCCAGGCGTAAAAAACAAGGCTCACCGCCAGAAGGATAAAGTTTCTGGCGGGTCTGGGGGATAGAAAATAGAGCAGCAAAACTATCGGCAGAAATCGGAACAAGAATAATAAACTGCTGAAAACCATATTGTACTTCTCTCTTTCGTGTCTGTTTTTTCCTGAAAGACGCTTCGGCTATTAAGAAAAGATATTACAATTTCCTAACATTTTCTGAAACAAAAAAAAAGCGCTTTACTTTCAATCAGTTTATTATATAATATTATATTGCGATAATCAATTCCATTTTCTCGGCATTCCGGCGATCTTTGCGAATGCCGGATACCATATAGATCAAAACAGAGGAAAATACCCATGGCTGCAAAAAAGAAAAGAAAAAGAAGAAAACCGCAGAACAACCTGCTGGTCTTGCGGCTGCTGATTCTGGTTGTGCTTGTGCTGGCTGTTTTTGAAGGCCGGCTGATCGTGACCATGTTCACCCACTCCAGAGGCGGCGCGCCGGAGGTTGCGGCAGAGGCGGACGGCCAAAACCTGGAAGAGACGGAAAAAGAACCGGAAACCCAGGCGCAGGGCTCCGATCAGCCCGCTTACTCCAGTTCTGTGGCGGATGCTCCTCTGGCCGGTCTTTCCGCCTGGTTTGAGGGCGGCCAAAAAAATCCGGAGGCCGCGCCTGAAACAGAGGATTTGGACGACGGCAGGATTTCCGAGGTAATTGACAGTCCTTCCGTAGTAAAAGAAACGGAGCCACCCATTGACGATTCCTACTTTACGGATGCGGTCTTTATCGGCGACTCCCGCATGGAGGGCTTCCGAAACTCCTCAGGCATCACCCAGGGAACCTTCCTGACCAGCGTGGGACTGAGCATTGACCGTATGAGCGAACAGACCATCGCCACGGCGGAGGGGACCATATCCGTCTACCAGGGGCTCAGCGGCAGGCAGTACGATAAAATTTATCTGATGCTGGGGACAAATGACCTGGGCTACTATCCCTGGGAAGAGTTTCCGGTAAACTTCCAAAACATCGTGGAGCAGTTCCACAAGCTGCAGCCCAATGCCATCATCTACGTATGCAGCGTAATTTATGTGGAAGAAGCGAAGATTACCACCAGCTATGACAACAATGACAACGTGCGGAAAATCAACAACTATCTGCTGGAGGTCTGCGAACAGCTGGATTACTGCTACTATCTCAATCTGAATGAAATCTTTTCAAACGGATACGGCTCGCTTATCGAGGGCGCTTCCTCTGACGGCGTACATCTGTATGAAACTTACTGCCAGCAGATGCTGGATTACCTGAAAGACCATTACGTGGATGTTCCCGCCTCATCCTCCGGCGAGACGGAGGCTGTTTCAGAAGCTGAGTCAGAAACTGAAACAGAGGCCGGTTCAGATAACGCATAAATGCGAAAGGAGAAAAGAAATGAAACACTTTTTGAAACTGACACTGGTTGCGGCGCTGTCCCTTCTGTGCCTTACCGCCTGCGGAAAAGGCGGCAAAAATGTGGAGGTAGATGTGGAGGCCCTGGCTTCTGCCCTTCAGTCTGAGACTGTAACCAGCGATACTCTTACCCAGGCTGCTCCCGAGATGTTCTCTTCCATTTATTTCGTGGAAAGCGATCAGATGGAAGCCGGAGCCGCTTACTTAAGCTCCGGCGCTACCGCCTGCGAGGTAGCGGTCATTCAGTCCAAGGAGGCTTCCCAGACCAAAGAGGTGGAAAAGCTGTTTGAAAACCGGGTAACCAATCAGTCCAATCTGTACGCCAGCTATGCGCCGGAAGAGGTGACCAGGCTGGATGCCGCCATCATTAAAAGCGCCGGTTCTTACACCGTTCTGTGCGTCTGCGACGATACGGACAAAGCAGAAGAAATTCTGAAGGAATACGGATTTTAAGGATTTTCCTGTTAAAAACGAGGGTGTTGCAAAATCATGAAATTCATGATGAAGCAGCACCCTCGTTCTACCATAAATGCGAAGGAAAGTTGTAAAAAAGTACATATGCTTCCGGTACATCCAGGTGTACACATGTCCGAGACAAATGTCCCGCAGCAGGCGGAAATATTCCGCTTGCTGCGGACAGATGTCGATGGGACAAAGTGAACACCGGATGTACCGGAAGCAATGAAATCTTTTTGCAACGTCCCCTTTTTTATTGTATGGGATCAGCCGCACAGGCTGATAATAGCGTCCGCAAAAATCTTGGCGCTCATCAGAAGCACATCCACTTCCATAAATTCATCGTCGCCGTGCATATGGTTGTCCGTTCCCGGCATCTCACATCCAAAGGCCACTCCCCTCTCCAGCTCATGAACGTAGGTTCCTCCTCCGATGGCCAGCGGTTTCCCCTTAATCCCCGTATATTTTTCATAGCTTTCCAGAAGCGTGCGGACAAAGGAGGAATGGGCGGACACATGATGGGCCGGCGTCATCTTTCCGGCTTCCATATCCATATCCTCTTCAAAGAATGCGTCCCGCAGTTTTTCTGTCAGATTCTCGTCTGTGGCGCACAGAGGCGCTCTGCAGTCAAAGCAGCCCTGAAGAAAGCTGTCCTCGTATCGGAGTACGCCCAGATTTATGGTCAGGGCTCCTGATTCCTCATCTTCCATATTGATTCCCAGCGCCGTTCCCGCTGTATCTTTCGGCGGGAACATATGGCTCAGCGAAGCGAGGCATTTGTGCCCCTGGCACTTTGCCAGGGGAAGAAGGGTCAGCAGGTACAGCAGCGCTGTCAGCGCATTATTTCCCATCTCAGGGGTGGACGCGTGGGCCGCCGTTCCTTTTACAGACAGAAAAATCCGTCCGTCCCGGTGTTCCCACAGAAAAACCGCGTCTGTCTTTTCCGCCGCCTTCTCCGCAGCTCCCTCCAGGGTTTCTTCTGTAATCCCCTCCAGAACCGCCTCCGCTTTGGCCGGCACCACATTTTCTTTATCTCCCGCTTTGATGGAAATCACCCGGGGCGTTTCGATGCCGGCAGAAAAATGAGCTTCAAATTTTTTTGCCAGTCTTGCTTTCTCCAGATTAATCAGGGGAAAACTTCCATCCGGCGTAAATGTACAGGGAGCTTCCTTTTCGATCTCGTAATAATAGGCCAGGTCGGAAGAGCCGCATTCCTCGTCCGCGCCCAAAATCAGACGGACGCTTTTTTTAAGAGGGATCCCCAGTTCCCGGATGGCCCGGACCGCGTAAAGAGCCGCAATGGCAGGGCCTTTGTCGTCGCAGGTTCCTCTCCCGTATATTTTCCCCTCTGTCACCACAGGCTCAAAGGGATCCGTAACGGTCCAGCCGTCTGTCACGGGAACCACATCCAGGTGGGCCAGAATATCCAGCCCCTTCTCCCCGGTTCCCCAGTCTCCGGCCACCACATAATTCTCATAATTTCTCGTTTTCAGTCCATACCGGCTCATCAGCTCTTCCCCTTTGGCAAGAGCGGCGGCAGGCCCCTCTCCGAAGGGTTTTCCCGGTCTGGCCGCGCCCTTCTGGCTGTCGATCCGGACCAGGGATTTCAGATCCTCCAGCATTTCCTCTTTTTTTTCATCAATAAATTTATCAATCTGCTCTCTGTACATGAAAAAACCTCCGCTTATCACAAAAAAGTAACCGCAAATGACCCTCTGCCACTTGGATTACTTACCACCATTCATTATACATGTTTTTCCCTGTTTTACAAGTCAAATCTGATTTTTTCTGTACTGGGAAACCATCTTCGCGATCCTGGCATTGGTCACCTCCGCCCAGGAATATTCAACCATGTATTCTCCCTGATATTTTTCCATGGCCCGTTCATCCCCATTTAAGATCTGATAATAATCGCAGGAGACTCTTCCCGTCTGAACTGCCCTTACGCCTTTCTCCTCAATCAGGATGAAATCAATTTTCTCCCGGACCAGTATATCCCGCAGCCGCTTTGCGGTCATTCTCAGCAGCGCTTTGGTGGTATCGTCATCCGGCCGGTCTTCCCACAGGTAGGTGATTGCCTGTTGGCTTGTAACGGAACACCCGGCAAAATCCACCAGAAGAGCCAGGTATTCCTTCACCTTCCGCTGACTGATGGGAAGCAGCCTTCCGTTCACAAACACTTCAAACCGGGGCATGGTCTGAAAATAAACAAAACGCTCCTCCTCCGGCTGACAGCGGTCCCCTATTTTTCTTATCATCCCCTGTATCTGCTCCGGTGTGTAGGGCTTTAAAATATATCCCACCGCGTTCACTTCAAATGCCTGCAGCGCATAGGACGCGTGGGCTGTCAGGAACACCACCGGCAGGTCCGGACGGATCTTCCCCATAGCGCCTGCCAGCGCGATCCCGTTCATTTCCGGCATATGAATATCCAGAAACGCCGCATCGACTCTGTGATCTCTGATAAAATCCAGGGCTTCCCTCCCGTCTGTAAACAGATACACTTCCTGTATCCCTTCCAGTTTTTTGACGGTTTCCCTGAATCTGTCCAAATGCTCCCTCTCATCGTCCACATACATGACCCTCATACTTTCTGTTCCTCCCAACCCTTTTATCTTATGTAATAGTAATGACTTATTATAGTATTAATAACTCATTAATATTATAATAAATTATTTTCTCTTGTAAAATCCTTTTTTTCTGTTTCTCTTTACATTCCCACGGGCTTGCTTCATAATAGAAAGCACAGGTGTTTCTGCTGTTTTATATTCATCTGAAAGAAAGGACGCTATATCATGAAGCTTCCAGGTTACTATTCCTCCGGCCAGTTTGCCCGCATGGCGGACGTGTCTGTCCGGACGATCCGTTACTATGACCGCCAGAATATTCTGAAGCCCTCTTATGTCTCCCCCGGCGGGGCCCGGTTTTATACGGATTCCGATCTTGCCAGGCTGCAGCAGATTCTTCTTCTGAAATATCTGGGTTTTTCCCTGGATGAAATCCGGGAAATGACTATTGCGGACGCGGACTATCATTTTATGCTCAGCGCCCTGAAACTCCAGAAAAAGCTGGTGCAGGACCGGATTGAGCAGATGAGTCTTGTGGAACAGGCCATCACGGACACGGCTCAGGCCATCGAACATCAGCACAACATTGACTGGAGCCGTATGCTGCAGCTGATTCATCTTACCGGAATGGAAAAAAGCATGGCCGGCCAGTACAAAGACGCCTCCAATCTTTCCGCCCGGATCCGTCTGCACAGTCTCTATTCCCAGAATCCCCAGAGCTGGTTTTCCTGGGTGTATGACCAGTGCCGGATCACTCCTTCCATGAACATCCTGGAAATCGGCTGCGGCAGCGGAAAGCTGTGGACGGAGAATCGGGAAAAGCTTCCGGATGACATCCGGATCTGTCTGTCCGACCTGTCGGAGGGCATGATCCGGGACGCCAGGCGTTCCCTGGGCCAGGACGATCCCCGTTTTTCCTTTTCCTCCTTTGACTGTCATAGTATTCCCTTTCCGGATCAGTCCTTTGACCTTGTCATTGCCAATCATGTTCTGTTTTACTGTGAGGATATCCCCCGGGTCTGCCGGGAAGTAAGCCGAGTGCTTCGGCCGGAGGGCCGTTTTGTCTGCAGCGCCTACAGTTCCCGCCATATGATGGAAATCAGCCGCCTGGTGCAGGAATTTGACAGTCACATTGTCCTGTCCGCGGACAGACTGTACGAACGGTTTGGACTGGAAAACGGAGAAAAAATTTTATCCCCCGTCTTCCGGCAGATCCGCCTGAGTTCCTACCCGGATATGCTTCTGGTAACCCAGCCGGAGCCTCTCATTGAATACATTCTCTCCTGCCACGGCAACCAAAACCAGTACCTTACCAGCCGCTATGGAGAATTCCGCTCCTTCGTGGAAAAGAAAACCCGGAAAGGTTTTAAAATAACGAAAGACGCCGGTATTTTTACCTGTACGAAAAAAAATTTTTAAAAAACCCCTTGAAGGTGACGCAACGTCACCTTTTATACTGTCCTTATCCTAATACAGATGAAACAGGAAGGAGAGATGCAAATGAAGGGTATTATTTTGGCCGGCGGGTCCGGAACCCGTCTTTATCCGCTTACCATGGTTACTTCCAAGCAGCTTCTGCCTATCTACGACAAACCCATGATCTACTATCCCATGTCCGTTCTGATGAACGCCGGCATCCGGGATATTCTGATCATCTCCACCCCTCAGGATACCCCCCGTTTTGAGGAACTGCTGGGGGACGGCCATCAGTTCGGCGTCCATTTAACCTACCGGGTACAGCCCAGCCCGGACGGTCTGGCCCAGGCGTTTCTCATCGGAGACAGCTTTATCGGCGACGACTGCGTAGCCATGATTCTGGGAGACAATATTTTTGCGGGGCAGGGACTGAACAAGCGGCTGCGCAACGCAGTAAAAACCGCGGAGAGCGGCGGAGGCGCCACGGTTTTCGGCTACTACGTGGATGATCCGGAGCGCTTCGGCATCGTGGAGTTTGACCAGGAAGGGAAAGCCATTTCCATTGAAGAAAAACCCCGGGAACCCAAGAGCAACTACTGTGTAACGGGTCTGTATTTTTATGACAACCGGGTGGTGGAGTACGCCAAAAGCCTGAAGCCCTCCGCCAGAGGAGAGCTGGAAATCACAGACCTGAACCGGATCTATCTGGAAAAGGGCTGCCTGAATGTGGAGCTTCTCGGTCAGGGCTTTACCTGGCTGGACACAGGCACCCATGAAAGCCTGGTGGAAGCCACCAATTTTGTCAAAACCATGGAAGGCCATCAGCACCGGAAGATCGCCTGCCTGGAAGAAATTGCCTACTTAAACGGCTGGATCACCAAGGAGGACGTGCTGAAAGTGTACGAGGTGCTGAAGAAAAACCAGTACGGCCAGTATCTGAAGGACATCCTGGACGGAAAATTCCTGGATGTGCGCCATCACAGCAAATAGGAAACAGGAGAATCTACTATGAAAATTATTGTAACCGGCGGAGCCGGATTTATCGGAAGCAATTTTATCTTTCACATGTTAAAAAAATACCCGGATTACCGGATTATCTGTCTGGACTGCCTGACCTATGCCGGTAATCTTTCCACTCTGGCTCCCGTGATGGAGCAGGAAAATTTCCGTTTTGTAAAAGACAGCATCACAGACCGGGAGGCGGTGTACCGTCTGTTCGAAGAGGAACATCCGGATGTGGTGGTAAACTTCGCGGCGGAAAGCCATGTGGACCGCTCGATTGAGAATCCGGAAGTTTTTCTGGATACCAACATCAAGGGTACGGCTGTGCTGATGGACGCCTGCCGGAAATACGGCATTACCCGCTATCATCAGGTTTCCACCGATGAGGTGTACGGCGATCTGCCTCTGGACCGGCCGGATCTGTTCTTTACGGAAGAGACTCCCATCCATACCAGCAGCCCCTACAGCGCTTCCAAGGCATCCGCGGATCTGCTGGTGCTGGCCTATCACCGCACCTACGGGCTGCCTGTTACCATCAGCCGCTGTTCCAACAACTATGGTCCCTACCATTTCCCGGAAAAGCTGATTCCTCTCATGATCGCCAATGCGCTGAACGATAAGCCGCTTCCCGTCTACGGCACAGGAGAAAACGTGCGGGACTGGCTGTATGTGGAGGACCACTGCAAGGCCATCGACCTGATCATCCATAAGGGCCGGATAGGCGAGGTCTACAACATCGGCGGCCACAATGAGATGCGCAATATTGATATTGTAAAGCTGATCTGCAAAGAGCTGGGAAAACCCGAGAGCCTGATCACTTTTGTGACGGACCGGAAGGGCCACGATATGCGCTACGCCATTGATCCTACCAAAATCCACAGTGAACTGGGCTGGCTGCCGGAGACAAAGTTTGCGGACGGCATCAAAAAAACCATCCGCTGGTATCTGGAGCACCGGGACTGGTGGGAAACCATTATATCCGGGGAATACCAGAATTACTACGAGAAAATGTACGGAAACCGCTGACGATAGCCGGTACGTTTGTCTTTTATTTTAGAGTGAGAAAGGAAATTTGCAATGAAGGTATTGGTAACAGGCGTGGCCGGTCAGCTGGGCCATGATGTGATGAATGAGCTGGACAGACGGGGCTATGAGGGAATCGGTTCCGATGTAGGGGAAATCTACAGCGGCATTGCCGATAAAACTCCTGTCACCAGAATGCCCTACGTCTCCATGGATATTACGGATCCGGAAGCGGTAAACCGCCTCATCTCCGACCTTGCCCCCGACGTGGTGGTGCACTGCGCCGCCTGGACAGCGGTGGATCTGGCCGAGGACGATGACAAGGTGGAAAAGGTGCGGGCTGTCAATGCGTCCGGGACGGAACATATTGCCAGAGCCTGCCGGGACAACGGCTGCAAAATGGTTTATCTGAGCACGGACTATGTGTTTGACGGCCAGGGAAAAATCCCCTGGGATCCGGACTGCAAAGACTATAAACCCCTGAACGTATACGGACAGACCAAGCTGGAGGGAGAACTGGCTGTCTCCTCCCTGCTGGAAAAATATTTTATCGTTCGGATCGCCTGGGTATTTGGAAAAAACGGAAACAATTTTATTAAAACCATGCTGAAGCTTGGAAAAACCCATGATACTCTCCGGGTGGTAAACGATCAGATCGGTACTCCCACTTACACCTTTGATCTGGCCAGGCTTCTGGTGGATATGATTGAGACAGAAAAATACGGCTACTATCATGCCACCAACGCGGAGCTCTCTCCCGCCCCGAGCGGCTTTACCCCGGAAGGGTGCAAAACCGGCTACATCAGCTGGTATGATTTTACAAAAGAGATTTTCCGTCAGGCAGCCGCTTTAGGGTATCCGGAATATCTGCCGGAACATACACGGGTGATTCCGGTTACGACCGCCGAGTACGGCGTCTCAAAAGCCAGACGTCCCTTTAACAGCCGTCTGGCAAAAGACAAGCTGGAGAAAAACGGGTTTGTCCCGCTGCCCGACTGGCAGGACGCTCTGGCCCGCTATCTGAAGGAGCTGGATCTTTCCCAGCTTTCATGACACAGGAGAAAAGGAGATTTGCATAACTATGGGACAGATTAAAGTAACGCCCTGCCATATAGGGGGGCTCTATGTCATTGAGCCTACGGTCCACGGCGACCAGCGGGGCTATTTTATGGAAACCTACAACCAGCGGGATATGGAGGAAGCAGGCCTTACCATGAACTTTGTGCAGGACAACCAGTCCTGCTCTTCCAAGGGTGTTCTGCGGGGTCTTCATTTCCAGAAGGAACATCCCCAGGGAAAACTGGTGCGGGTAGTGCGGGGAAGCGTGTTTGACGTGGCGGTTGACCTGCGTTCCGGCAGCCACACCTACGGCCAGTGGTTCGGCGTGGAACTGACAGAGGAAAACAAGAAGCAGTTCTATATTTCTGAAGGCTTCGCCCACGGTTTCCTGGTGCTCAGCGACATAGCGGAATTCTGCTACAAGTGCACCGACTTCTACCGCCCCGGCGATGAGGGCGGCCTTGCCTGGAATGATCCGAAAATCGGCATACAGTGGCCTCATCTTGTGGGCAGCTATCCGGGTACTCCCTCCGCCGCCGGGTACGCCCTGGACGACGGCACACCCTTAAACATCAGCGAGAAGGACCAGCAGTGGGAGGTTCTGGAGCGGACCTTTCATTTTTAACAGTCACCAGTAAAGAGGGTGCTGCAAAATCATGAAATTCATGAAGCAGCACCCTCGTTCTACCATTTATTCTACTGTCACACTCTTTGCCAGATTTCTGGGCTTATCCACATCCAGTCCCTTGGCCACGCTGACATAATACCCCATAAGCTGCAGAGGCACTACCGCCAGGCTGGTGGCAAAATGGGGATCTGTCCCGGGGACGTACACGGTGAAATCCACTGTGTCTTCAATGCTATAGTTGCCGTAGGTGGTGAGTCCCATCAGATAGCCGCCCCGGCTCTTCACCTCCACCATATTGCTTCTGGTCTTTTCAAACAGATCGTTCTGTGTCATAACGCCCACAACCAGCGTTCCCTGCTCAATCAGGCTGATGGTGCCGTGTTTCAGTTCTCCCGCCGCGTAGGCTTCTGAGTGCACATAACTGATCTCTTTCATCTTCAGGCTGCCTTCCATGCTGATGGCATAGTCCAGTCCCCTTCCGATAAAGAAAATATCTCTGGCATTGGCAAACTTACTGGCAAACCACTGGATTCTCCCTTTGTCAGCCAGAATTTTCTCGATTTTTTCCGGAAGGAGCTGCATTTCCGCCAACATTTTATCGCAGGTCTCCTGCTCCATCTCACCTCTTGCCACAGCTGTCGCAATAGCCAGCAGATAGCAGTTGATCAGCTGGGTGCTGTAGGCCTTGGTGGTGGCCACCGCGATTTCCGGTCCTGCCAGGGTGTACATCACATAGTCCGCTTCCCTGGCAATACTGGATCCCACCACATTGATAATTCCCAGGGTGGGAACTCCCCGTTCTTTTGTCAGACGCAGGGCAGCCAGGCTGTCCGCCGTCTCTCCTGACTGGGAAATAATCACCACCAGAGAATGATCCCCCAGCTTGGGGTTCCGGTACCGGTACTCAGAGGCCAGATCCACCTCCACCGGTATATCCGTCAGATCCTCAATAATATATTTGGCTGCCAGTCCCACATGATAGGCAGAGCCGCAGGCCACAAAATAGATCCGGGTCAGCTCCTTCAGGAACTCATCCGTAAGGCCCGTGGCGTCAAGGTCAATCTTTCCGTCCTTCACATAGGTATTGATGGTATCCTGCACGGCTTTGGGCTGTTCATGGATCTCCTTCATCATGAAGTGCTCATAGCCGCCCTTCTCCGCCGCCTGGGCATCCCAGCTGATCTGCGTTTTTTCCTTCTCAATTTCCTCCCGGTCAATATTGTAGAAAGTAACTCCCTGGGCTGTCAGCTGAGCCATCTCCAGATTATCAATATAATAGACGCTTCTGGTGTAAGAGAGAATAGCCGGCACATCTGAGGCGATAAAGGTTCCCTTCTCATTCTGGCCGATAATCAGCGGGCTGTCTTTTCTGGCGGCATAGATCACGCCGGGGCGGTCCTGGAACATCACGCCTAACGCGTAGGAGCCCCGCACCCGGAGCATGGTCCGCGACAGGCTCTCCAGCGGATTATGTCCTGTCTTTTCGTAATAATAATCAATCAGTTTGGTGACAACTTCCGTATCGGTCTGGGAGTAAAAGCTGTAGCCGCTGCGAAGCAGCTTTTCCTTCAGTTCCTGATAGTTCTCTATGATCCCGTTGTGGACCGCCACTACCATCCGGTCGTCGCTGAAATGGGGATGGGCGTTAATCTCGCTTGGCTCCCCGTGGGTGGCCCAACGGGTATGGCCGATGCCGCAGCAGCCGGGCATGGCTCTGCCGTCGTCTGTTTTTTCCGCCAGGATCTTCAGCCGTCCCTTGGCCTTTACAATATCAATCTTTTGGGTGTGGTCATTTAAAACAGCCATGCCGGCCGAATCATATCCTCTGTACTCCAGCCTGGACAGGCCGCCCAGCAGAATAGGCGCCGCCTGCTCTGTTCCTGTAAATCCAACAATACCGCACATACTGGTCTCCTTCTTTCATCTCCGTTTACAATCACGCAGACCATTATAGCATTATTTTTTCCGGCTGGCAACGCGGGATCTTCATTCTTCCGTCTGATAAATCGTTTCCTGCAGCCGTTTTACCGTCTCCTCCATATCCGGCACCAGCATTTCATTTTCCGAATGGTACAGGTCCTCATAGGGAATCCGCTGCTCCACCGTGTCATATTCCAGCACTGCCGGCACCAGCGCCAGCAGCTTCAGAAGTTCTGTCTGGGAAATATCATGGGAAACGCAGGGAAGGACTGTCTGCATAAGGTTTGCCAGTGTTTCTGCGTCCCCTCCCTTTACTTTTTCCAGCAGAGCGCTCAGCACATCCCGCTGCCGGTCCGTGCGTCCAAAATCGTTGGTGCTTCCGGAATAGCGGTCCCTGGCATGTCCCACCGCCTGATAGCCGTCCAGGTGAATCAGGCCGCTGCTTTTGATCTCATGCTTCTCATAGGGCTCTCCGTTGGCCTCGCACATGGTTTTCACATAATCATTGGCCACCGACACTTCTTCCCGGGTCAGTTCCAGCTCAATGCCCCCCACAGCGTCCACAATCTGTATCATGGCATTAAAATCCACCATGGCGTAGTTGTCCACCGACACCTGATAGTTTTCCTCCAGCGTCTCCACCAGCAGCTTCGCGCCGCCGTTGGCACAGGCGGCATTTAGTTTGCGCACTCCGATCCCGGGAATATCCGCCGCCAGATCCCGGAGGAAGGATGTCATGTAAACGGTCTGCCTGTCATGATTGACTGTGAGCAGGATCATAACGTCTGAATTTCCGTACCAGGAATCATCCCGCCTGTCCACTCCGATCAGCAGAAGGTCATAGATCCCCTCGTCCTTTTCTGTCTCTGCCTCCGCCAGCGGCGAAACTCCCGAAAATACGGTCAGAACCCCCGCCAGCAGCAGGGCCCTGTGGATTCTTCTTTTCTTCATTTTTTCTCTCTCCGCTCCGCTTTTTATCATTTTTTAAAAAACATCTCTATTTCCTGCCTGGAGGCCGACAGGCTGCCCTGGGCAAAGAAAGGCTTTCCTCCCCCTCTTCCATTCAGCTGCTGATTCATCTCTTTCACAAAGGAACGCAGATCCCCTTCTTTTTCCCCCAGGGCGTATTTATATCCGTCCGCGTCATTTCCGGAAAATACGGCGCACCGGCCCCCGCAGGTCTCCATCACCGCCACGGCCAGACGGCGCACCCCTTCCGGGTTCAGCCCTTTCTCAAACAGCAGCACATTTCCGGCCCCTTTCAGCTCCTCTGCCTTTTTCTCAAACAGAAGATTTTCCAGTTCCATCACACGGTAGCTGGAGGCAGCCTGATTTTCTTTCAGTTTCTCCACAGCCTCCCCGGTCTCCATGGGCTTTGCGGAAAGAGCCACGGATACCTGATGGTTCTGGTCCCAGATCCGGTTCAGATAGGCAAGGGCCCGGCCTCCGCAGAGCATCTCGATCCGGACGCCTTTTCGGAATTTTTCCAGAGAGACCAGTTTAATCAGGCCGATCTCGCCCGTTCTGGCCACATGGGTTCCGCAGCAGGCGCATACATCCGTTCCCGGTATGGTCACGATGCGGACCTGTCCGTGCAGCTCCTTCTTGCTGCGGTACTCCAGATTTTTTACTTCGGTCTCGGAATACACCCGGATATCCAGGGGCTTATCCTGCCACACAGCCTCATTGGCCTCCTGCTCCAGCTGCCGCATCTCCTCCTGGGTAATCTCTCCGTCCAGGTCGATGGTCAGCAGATCGCTTCCCATATGAAAGCCCACATTGTGATAGCCGAATTTTCTGTGGATCAGGCCGCTGACAATATGTTCGCCGGAATGGTTCTGCATCAGGTCAAACCGCCGCTCCCAGCAGATACATCCTCTGATTTCCGTACCCGGTTTCAGCTGCCTGCCCACGCGGTGATAAATCTTCCCATCCCGCTCTGTCGTATCCAGAACCGGGATCTGCTCCTCTTCTGCTCCCGCTGTCACCAATATTCCCCGGTCGCCGGGCTGTCCGCCGCCTTCCGGATAGAAGCAGGTCCGATCCAGCACCGCCTCATATTCCTCTCCCGCAGGTTCGCAGGAGAGCACCCTTCCCTGGAACTCTCTGCAGTAAGGATCTTTTTCATATAATCTTTCCGTCATGGTTTTCTTGCGTTCTCCTTCAGTATCCATAAAACTGCCCCGGAAAGTCCTCAAACCTTCTGGGGCAGTTCAATGCCAAAAACATCTTTTAAAATCGTTTCAAGCTCCCGGTCAGATGAAATCTGTACCACTTTCTTGCCTTCCGGTCCCCGGCTGGTGTACTGATCGCCGTCTATGGAGAAAGGTCCCCACTGGGTCATTCTCTGCACCATCACGCCCTGGGTAAAAATGGAGTCCTCACCGCACATGGCGGCATTGGCCGCGGCAAAATCAATGGGAGCACTGGGAATCTGGGCCACCATCATAATTTTGGCGGCCGCGCTTTTTTCCTCACCCTTTGGAATGTGCCAGAGATTCAGCCATCCCTTATATTCCGGCTGGAAAAAGAAGCTGCCGAATTCCGTCTCCGTCACCGTGCTGCAGTCCATCCGGGCTCCTCTCAAACAGGCGATGCCTCCGAAGCCCACATCACAGAAATACTCCTCTTCCCCCAGGCAGACCACATTGGCTCTGTGGGTCGGCACCCGCAGCCCCGGTCTTCGCAGGACCCGGCAGGCCACCGGATACCCCTTGTATCCCAGGCCTCTTACAAGGCCCAGGAACAGGGAATTCAGTTCAAAACAGTATCCTCCCCGTCTGCCCAGCACGATCTTTTCATAAATCTGTTCCAGATCCATGCTCACCGTTTTGTGGCAGACCACCTGCGTCAGGTTCTCAAAAGGGATTACCTCCAGATGCCGTCTGACCAGGCGGTCCAGGAATTCCCGGTCCAGATGCCGGGGATATTCCAGTCCAAGCCGGTCCAGGTAAGAGCGGCACTGTTCCTCACGCAGGCATTCAAAGGATTTTTCAAGCAAACTTTCCATTTTATCTTATGAAGCCAGTTCTTTCGCTCTCTTAGCGCAGGAAGCGGCATCCTCTGTGTAAGCGTCTGCTCCGATTTCATCCGCAAACTCCTGGGTAATGGGAGCGCCGCCCACCATTACTTTCACTTTGGAGCGGAAGGGAGCCTCGTTCAGCAGAGCCACGGTCTCTTTCAGAGCCGGCATGGTGGTGGTCAGCAGAGCAGAGCAGCCGATAATCTTGGTGTCCGGATTTGCCTCGTAAGCTTCCACGAATTTCTCCTTGGGAACGTCCACGCCCAGGTCGATCACTTCAAAGCCGGCAGACTCCATCATCATGCAAACCAGGTTCTTGCCGATATCATGCAGGTCGCCTGCTACGGTACCGATAATGGCTTTGCCTGCGGCGCCTGCGGCTCCGGTTGCCAGATGAGGCTTTAATACCTCTACGCCCTTCTTCATGGCTCTGGCGGCAACCAGCATCTCAGGAACGAAGATCTCACCGTTTTTGAATTTCTCGCCTACGGTGTCCATAGCTTTAATCATGCCCTCGTTCAGGATCTCATTGGGGTCGCATCCGGCGTCCAGAGCTTCCTGTACTGCCGCGCCTACTACTTTTGCCTTTCCTTTTTCCACCAGATCATAAACTTCTTTAATACCTGCCATTTTTATATCCTCCTAAATTTATTATTTTTTATGTAAGCAGTTTTTATTTCTTCGGTCCGAAGATTCCCTCTCTGTATGCGCTGATATATTCCATACAGTAGTCGTCCTGTCCCAGAAGAGCCTCAGTGGCGTAGATCACACCCATCATATCACGGTTGGTGGGATCCAGAATCGCGCTGTCCAGTCCCGCGTTCATAGCCAGTACGGTGAAGCCCAGGTTGATCATTTTCCTTACCGGAAGGTTGAAGGAAATGTTGCTGACAGCGGCGGTGATATGGATATCCGGATACTGCTTCCGGACAGTGCTGATCACTTCCACGTTGGTTTCAATTCCATTCTCAGAAGTGCACAGCATCTCTACCAGGGGATCGATGTGCATCCGGCTGGGCTGAATGCCGTACTCTTTTGCCTTGGCCATAATCTTGTCGAATACCTTCAGACGGTCTGCCGCGCATTTGGGAATACCGGTATCGTCTGACAGCAGGCAGATCACTTCCCATTTGGTATCCGCGATCAGTGGGAACAGCGTATCAATCTTGTTTCCCTCACCAGACACGGAATTGATCAGGCCCGGGCGCTTGCAGTAGGGGAATACCTGTGCCAGCACATCGGCGCTGGGGCTGTCCAGGGAAATGGGCAGATCCGTTACTTCCTGAATGCAGTCGATCATCCATTTGAGCGTCTCCACTTCCTCTGCCTCCGGCACGGAAGCGCAGCAGTCAATAAAGGTAGCGCCGGCTTCCGCCTGAATTCTGGCTCTTTCCTTGATAAATTCCGCATCCCGGCGGGCGATGGCGTCCGCCACAGACGGAATGGAACCGTTAATTTTCTCTCCTATGATAATCATAAAAAATACCTCCTTATGTAGACCAGTATAACAAATCTGTCTATGTTTCTCTATTTTCAATATTGATGATTTTTCACATGGTTTTTCTACATTTTGTAGAAACCATTTGTTCGATTTATCTTGTGTTATGGAATATTCCGTCGTATAATTTAGATAATTTAACGTCAGTGTACAAGGGGCAATACGGTCCCTTGTACACCGACGCCAACGATACCGAAAGAAAAGGAGCAACGATAGTATGAAACTGAGCGCCCGGATCATCCTCTATCATCTCAGGCAGAAATACAAAGTAACCGCCTCCCCGGACCTTTCCCCGGATCCCTGCCTGGAATATCCCCTTCTGTGGACCCCGGGGGAAGCATTTCAGCCGGGAAGAATCTACCTGACAGATTGTCCTGACGCCATTTCGGCGGCGGGAGAGCTGACCGATACTCTTCTGCTGGTTTCCTGTCCTTCCGCGTTTATGTCCGGGGCAGCGGAAACCTCCCATTTGTGCATTTTGGAGGAAGGAACTTCCCTCCAGGAAGCACTGGCTTTCCTTCAGGCTGTTTTTTTCCGGTACAGCAGCTGGAACCAGGAGCTTTTCCAGCTTATGCTGGAGCAGCCCTCCGTACAGAAAATTCTGGAGCAGGCAAAAGAAGTGATCCCCAACCCCATGATGGTGATCGGGCTGGATTTTACCGTGATCGCCTCCCGGGACTATGGCTACAGCCAGTTGCAGGACAGCGTGCTGGGCGCCACCGAGGAAACCCAGGCCCTCATCAATTCCCTGAAATATGATGAAAATTACACAGAGGCGGTGAATTACACCGGTTATTTTCTCTACCCAGGAAACCAGCTGGTGCCCCCTTCCCTGTGCGTCAATATCAGCCCTTTCGGGACGCCGGCCTACCGTTTCCACATTTTTTCAGGGGAAATGCCGCTGGATGACACCTTTGGTTTTCTGGCCCAGTATCTGGCCGCCATGATATCCCGGGTCATGTCCCTGAAATCCGCTTCCCAGCGCCCTGCTTCCCACCCTCTGCACCAGATTTTTCACACCCTGCTGACAGACCCCAAGGCGGATTATGTGGAGATCAGCCGCCAGCTTACGGAAAACCGCTGGCTCTCCTCCCACACCTATCAGTGCGCCCTGATCCGGACCAGTCCCTCCGACCGGAAAAACAGGACTCTCAAGTCTATCTGCACCTATGTGGAAAATACCATCCCGGCCTCCTGCGCGCTGGAACACCGGGAAGATATTGTGGTTTACATCAATCTGGATCTGTGTCCTCTCACGCTGGACGAGTGCTTTCAGAAGCTGGCTTTTTTTGTCAGGGACAGTATGCTTATCGCCGGCTACAGCCGGAAAATGCTGGGGCATTTTAACTTTCACCGCCAGTATGTCCAGGCCTTTGCCTCCATCCAGACCGGTTCCCGGATCAATCCCACCTCCTGGATCCACCATTTTAACGATATTGCCCTTCCCTATATGCTGGAACAGATTACCAGAAGCCTGCCGGCCTACATGACCTGCCATGAACGGCTCCTTCAGCTGAAATATCAGGATCAGGACGGCAGCTCGCAGCTGTATCAGACCCTGCGCTGCTATCTGGAGAATCAGCAAAGCGCGACAAAAACTGCTGCCGCGCTTTTCATCCATCGCAGTACGCTTCTGTACCGCCTGGAAAAAATCCAGAAATTTCTCCGTTCTGACCTGAGCAGTCCTGACGAACAGCTCTACCTGCTCCTCTCCTTCCATCTGATGGAACAGGAGGATCAGCGAAAAAGATAACAGGCCGTATAGGTAATGGTATCCGGTCCGTGGTAATACTTCATGCCGTTTTTCGTGCAGATATCGTTTACCAGAATCCCGTACGCTTCCAGCGAAGACACTCTCTTATCCGGCTGTCTGCAGGGGGCGTCCGGGTAGGTACAGGCAGCGCACAGGGTACAGGTGCCGCTTCCCAGGGGTAGAAAGCCTGCGTACTCCCCGCTCAGCAAAGCTGCCGTTTCCAGAAACATCTTTTTATGCCTGGCCTCGGTATCCCTGATGCCTTCCCAGTCCATACTGTCCTCCAGTTCCCCCACCGTCTGCACCAGAAAGCCGCCGGCATATTCTTTCAGACGCTGCCGGCACTCCTCAAGGCTTCCGCATCCGGGAGGGCAGGCCCAGTTTTTCCCGTATTTGCCGCAGTTTCCGGTTCTGCACATATCCCGCACTTCATCAAGAGGCTGCAGAGTGGCGGCATCCAGATCTCCCACAAAGGAAAAACCCGCTTTTTCTATGATCTCTCTGGCCTTCTTCAGATCTTTCATCCCATCTCCTCCTCCGGAAATCCCAGTTCATCCACATAGATATCCTGAAAGCCCGGGTCAAGGGCCAGCTCCAGGAATTCCGTCTCCTCCCGCAGGCGAAGACTGTGCTCATATTCCGATACGTTCAGCGCCGCGATCTGAGCCCCCTCCCCGGCTGCGTTTCCGATGGAGGAAATACGGTCTCTCAGTTCTGCCGGCAGCATGCCGATGGCACAGGCGCTGTCCGGATTCAGATAATTTCCGAAAGCTCCCGCAATCATCAGTTTCCGTATCTGTGTCACTTCTGTTTTTCTGTGCAGACACAGACTCCGGATCCCCGCCGCAATAGCCGCCTTAGCCAGCTGCAGTTCCCGGATATCCTGCTGATTCAGGAACACTCTGTCCGTAAAATAATACGTCTCGGGCAGTCTGCCCGTCTCATCCATGATTCCTGCCTTCAGGAAGCAGGCCGCCGCGTCAAGAAGGCCGGACCCGCAGATCCCTGCAGGCTCTCCGTCTCCGATAACATGAAACTTTATCTTTCCCTCTTCCAGATACACATGGTCAATCGCCCCTTCGCTCCCTCTCATGCCGCAGGTAATCTTGGCGCCCTCAAAGGCGGGCCCGGCGGCTGTGGAGCAGGCTGTCATGCCGTTTCTGTCTCCCAGGACAATCTCTCCGTTGGTGCCGATGTCAACCAGCAGGGTAGTCTCCTCCGCCTGGTCCAGCCCGGAGGCCAGAACGCATCCCACCGTATCCGATCCTACAAACCCTCCGATATTAGGCAGCCACAAAAGTTCTCCCTGGGGATGGATACTGATCTGGCAGTCGGAGGCTTTCATGCTGACAGCTTCCGTTACAGCCGGCGTATAGGGAGCCAGCACCAGCGTCTTCGTGGGGATCTCCAGAAACAGATGATGCATGCAGCTGTTTCCTACCATCACGATACGCACGATCTCCTCCGGCTCTCTGCCGTACCGGCGGGCTGTTTCCTGCAGCAGTTCATTGACCGTCCGGCGGATACATCCGCTTAAAATTTCCGCTCCGTTTTCCATGGCGTAGCTGCACCGGCTTACCACATCCGCTCCGTACTGACGCTGGGGATTCAGTCTGCTGCCTGCCCCCAGCTGCCGGCCGTCTCTGCCGTCCAGCAGATAGACCACCACTGTGGTAGATCCCACATCTACAGCAGCAAGCAGGGGAGCTTCCAGATTTCCTGGAAGCTCCCCCGGAAGAAACCTGATCTGTCTTCCGGTTCCTTTCATCAGTATCTGCGTATGCTCTTTTCCCGTTCTTCCGGTATAAACCACCATATCCCGGTCAATTACAGTACGGCAGGCCAGCACGGTTTCTCCGTCGATCGTCACGCTGCATTTCCCGCAGGTTCCTTTTCCGCCGCAGAAAGCGTCGGGTCTTAACCCGGCCGCAATCTGGGCGTCCAGCACGGTCATCCCCTCTTCGGCCCGGTACTCTGTTTTTTCATCCGCAAATATGATCTGATATGTCATTTCCCGTACACTTCTTTATTATACTTGTCGATCTCATCATCGATAATGGGATCTACATGGGGGAACAGGCAGCCCGGGCCGCCGTAGGTAATGCAGGGAATGAAATGTCCGCCGGGAGCGTATTCCTGGCAGGCTCTTCTCACTTCTTTGCGGATGGTTTCCTCTGTGGAATCAACCCGGTCCACGATGGATGCGTCAATTCCGCCCATCAGAACCATACGGCCGTCCAGCTGCTTCTGCAGTTTGGGGATATCATTCTGAGGAAGCACGCCCTGCCAGATGTCAATGCCCAGCTCTACCATATCCTCCACAATGGGCTCCATAAAGGAGTCTGCATGGTGCATGATGATCACGCCCTTGTCCTTCATGTACTTATAGGTCTTGGCATACTGGGGTTTAATAAATTCACGCCAGGTATCCGGGCTTACAAAGAGCTGATTCTTGGAACCCCAGTCGTCATGGGAAAGCATAATATCCGGCTCCAGATTATCCACGATCAGCTTCATGTACTGATAGCGGTATTCGCCGATGGCATTGCACAGATCCATCATATCCTCCGGCTCCAGCAGGAAGTTCATCAGCATATCCTCAAATCCCATCAGGAAATGGAGACGCTCAAACACACCGGTAGGCATAAAGGCCATAAACAGTTTTCCGCTGGCCTTGATCTCGTCCGCTTTTTCTTTAAAGGGCTTCCAGAGTTCCGGATCGGAGCAGTTTTCCAGAAGCTCCGGCATTTTCAGCTGCTCTTTCCATTCGCAGATATCACTGATTACCTTGTTGTCAGCCGTCACATGGGGCATGGCTGCCAGCTGGTCCTCCGGCCAGAGAATCGTGGTTCCGAAACGGTCTACCAGAGGATCCATCCCGCGGTGACGGTTTCCTCTGATGTAATTTCCCGCCGGGTTGGGGGGATAAAATACGGTTCCCTCAAACTGTTTCAGCAGTCTCTCCGGCTTGCCGTCTTTTTTCAGTGTCTCCAGTAAAATTTCTTTCGCTGTCATGGTCGCTTTTTCTCCTTTCATTCTCTTGTCCGGCTCAAATTGCCACGCCGAAACGCTCTTTATTATATCTGTTAATCTCATCAATTACGATCTCTTCCACGTGGGGATAAATCGTTCCGGGGCCGCCGTAGGTGATGCCCGGCCAGTATCCCTTCAGATGGCCGTACTCGTTGCAGGCGCGCCTGGTTTCTTTTCTGATCTCTTCCTCCGTGGCATCCTCCCGGTCAATCACGGAATCAATGCCGCCCATGAGAAGCATCCTGTCTCCCACCTTCTCGGAAATCAGAGGAATATTGTTGGTATTCAGCACGCCCTGCCAGATATCAACGCCGATCTCCGCCATATCCTCCACGATGGGCTCCATGTAGGAGTCGCCGTGGTGCATCACAATCACGCCCTGGGAATGCAGGTAGCTGTACAGTTTCCGGTAAGGCTCCTTGAAGAACTCTCTCCATACCTCCGGGGACATGAACAGGCTGGTCTTGGAACCCCAGTCGTCATGGGATACGATACAGTCCGGATGCAGATGCTCCACTACCAGCTTCATATAGGTAAGACGGTATTCACAGATCACATCGATCAGCTCGTGCATGGCTTCCGGCTCCAGCAGGAAATTCATCAGCGTATCCTCAAAAGTCATCAGCATGTGGAGCTGTTCAAAAATACCGGTTCCCATCACAACCATGGTCAGGTATTTATCCTGATCAATTTTGCTCTTCGCCTCCAGGGCTTCCTCCCATCCGTTGGAGCACTTTCCGATCAGATCCGGAACCTTCACGTATTTTTTCCACTCGGAAATATCCTGAATCACCTGATTTTCAGGCGTCACATAGGGAATAGCCGCCGGAGCGTCCTCCGGGAATAAAATCAGGGTTCCCCACTGGTCATGGGACGTGGTTCCCCGGATCCGGTTTCCCCGGATCAGTTTGAAGCAGGGATCCCCCGGAATTCCCCGGAACATGGTAAAGGAATTACACAGACATTCCGGTTTTCCGTCTTTTTTCAGCGTTTCCAGCAGATTTTGTTTTGGCGTAAGCATAGCTCTTTCGTCTCCTTTCTACTTTTTTATTCTCTCCATAATAAAAATGGAGAGCCGCAGATATAAATTTTTTACAGGTTCTGACATGTCTGCCGCATCCAGTCCCGTAATCTCTTTTATTTTCCGCAGTCTGTAAAAGAGAGTGCTTCTCCCCACATACAGCTGGGACGAAGTGGCCACTGTATTCCGCTCATTTAAGATGTAGGTACACAGGGTCTTGTACAGTTCCGTCTTGTTGTCCGCATCATATTTTCTCAGGCGCATCAGCTCCGCGGCGCACAATTCCTCCGGGGCAAATTCCGTGCAGCCAAGATCCGCGATATAATCCACGGCAATATCGCCAAAGGTATAATACCATCTGGTATCATTCCGCTTCCGGCAGTATTCCAACGCCAGGGAAGCCTGCCGGTAATAATGGGAAAGACGGGCAAATTCATGAAACACACTGCTGAAACCGGCTTTAAAAAGCCCGTCCCGCAGAATACCGGCTATATCGGAGGTGTAGTGGTCATTCATGGACAGGTTTATAATAATGCAGATCCTGTTGCTGTCATAGCAGGCCAGGCTCCCCGCCACTTTTGCTTCCACATAGCTGCACACACTGGCAGAGGAACTGGGGCTGCCCTCCCACTCTTCCGCATCCATCCGGATACATACATAGGGGTCGCCCATTTTCCATCTGCACTGGGCGATCCGCTTCTCAACCTCCGGCGGGGAAAACTCCTTTCCCCGGATCATGCCGTCGATCATCTGGTACAGTGTCTTCTTATAAGTTTTTTCCCGATGTCCTCTCCGGGACATGGTCAGCCGGATCAGCCCCGCCAGATATTCCGCGGCCGCAAACTGCCCGGGTTTGAGCGGATGCTCCAGTTCACAGATCACCAGCCGTCCCTCGTACCTTCCGTGGGGATCCCAGATATTGACGTAGATATCCCGGTAGCCTCTCAGCTCCGCGGAGAAAATCTGGGCTTTTTTCGTTGTCAGCGTACTCAGGTACTCTTTATCTGTTTTCAGTTCGTTCAGCTCTTCCAGGGGAGTGATCATAAGCCCCGTCAGCTCATCCTTTTCCCAGGCAATCATGCCCTCCCGCCACACCGGACAGGAAATCACATGGAGCTGGGCGTCATGGACAAACAGGGGATTTTGAAAATAAGGGTAGCTGGCGGCGCAGAGCTCATCCACGCTCCCCTCCCTCATCACGATATTCCTCAGGCTTTCCGCCCAGGCTCTGTGCCTGTGGAATGCCTCCTGGCAGAGATTCATCAGTCGCATCGGATCCGTATTTTCCGGAAACTCCAGAATGGTATGAAATCCATTCTTCCATTCCTCCGGAACCGGCCCCGCTGCCACAAGCGAGCAGTGCCTGTCGGGAACAGGAACCGTTTTCAGTTCTTCCGCTCTGACAATGCAGGCGTACCGGGAGGGCAGTTCCATTCCCGGAAGGTAAAAACAAATCCCTTCCAGGCACTGCTCATCCTTTCCGGCATAAAACCGCAGACCCGGCACGCTCTCCTCGATCTCATCCGCAAGGAGCTGCAGATTCAGCAAAAATCTTATTTCTTCATCCATGCTCATTTACTGCCGTCGTATCCTTCCTGCTTATGAACGGGAAGCGATCTCAGCGGCATACTGGTTTACTTTATCCTTTGTCAGTCTGAAGCCGAAAATCAGCGCCAGAACCGCGATGATCAGGGCGATTGCCGGGATCACCATAAAGCCGATGCTGATGGCGTTCTTCAGGCCTTCGCTGGCTTCTGAAGCATTAATAGCCGCGCTGAAGCCGCCCATGGCAAGACAGGCGTTGATGATGATGCCGCGGGTCATAATGGAAACCTTCAGGGGCACGTTCTGCAGGCCGCTGATCCATCCGGCCGCGTTCTTGCCGGTCTTCCACTCGCTGTAAACGATGGTATCGCCGTACAGAGCCGGTGTGCAGGCATAGGTGATGCCGTAACCGAACATGGCCACGCTCATCAGCACGATAACCAGCGTCACGTTATTGTAGAATACATAGGACACGATCAGCAGTACAGCCTGGATAGCCATCACGCCGATGGTGGTGGTTCTGGTGGTAAACTTGTTGCTGAGAGCTTTGCTCAGGTAAGCGCCCACCACGCAGAAAATGTTGGTAACCAGAATGTAGGGCGCCAGCATGCCTTCGTTTCCTGCCACATAGGTAAAGTAGTAGGTGGCAACGCCCATCAGCACGAAGTTGAACATAAACTTCGCCAGGTCCGCAACCAGCAGAGCAATCAGGGGCGGGTTCTGCAGCAGAGCCCGGATCAGGTCCATGCCGCCGGTCTTATCCTTGGCAGCCTTCTTCTCGGTTTTTCCCGCTGTCTCCTGGCCGGTCTGTACCTCCTCATATCCGTCAAACATGCGGAAGTGAGCATAGTAGAGAACTGCCATCACGCAGCCCAGCACAAACGCGGCCGCGCCGTACTGGTTCACTTCACCGATCAGTCCCGCCATCACAGCCGCCAGACCGGGTCCCACATAGGAGAACACCACCTTGGACAGGTTTGCCCAGGCCGCTCTGGTGGAAGAAAGCTGAGACCGCTCTTCCGGCGTCTTTCCTGCCACGGAAATCATGGATACGTTGGCCACATAGGCAAAGTTCCAGGCCACATGGCTGGCGATAGCCGCTATGATAATGACAATCGCGGATACCCAGCCGTCTCCCAGTTTAATAAACTGGAACGCGTACAGGAAGGGCACCAGCCAGGGAATCGCCACCAGCCAGGAACGGTAGCGTCCCCACTTCATAGGCTTCACACTGTTCAGGATAGCTCCGTACATCCAGGACAGCACCGCGTCCACCGTACTGGCTATGGTAGTGATCAGGGTTACCATGGCCAGCGGGAACTGGGCCAGGTTTGTCAGAAAGAAATTGAAATGATAACTTTCAATGTTGGACATCAGCGTAAAACCGAAATCTCCTACGCCGTAGAACATTTTCAGCGATTTGCTGAGTCCTGTCTTCTTGGTTTGCTTGTTGCTCATTTTGGACTCTCCTCCTTTTGTTTTGATTGAACATGGTGTTTACCGGCGGTTTTTACAGCAAACTACATATTTTGCACTATATTCCCCGTTTTTCCGCCCGTATTTCTGCATAAATCACAGTCCTCCATGATTAAAATGTATCATATTTCCTTATACAAAACAATATCAAGAAGCAAATTAGACAGAATTGTCAGTGTGGAAAAAATGCGGAAAGCATATGTGTACAATGTGTTCAATCTTCTTTTTTGAACTGTATCTTGAATTTTGACAGCCTGTGACTTATACTAAAAAGCATGAAACCGGGATCCGGCGGTTTTCTGCCGGTTCCCGGCTCTGTCAAGGAAGGAACAGCTCATGAAAAAGATCGATCTTCACACTCATTCCACCAGTTCGGACGGAACTCTTTCTCCCTCCGCCCTGATGGAACACGCTTTCCGCCAGGGGCTTTCCGCCATTGCGCTTACTGACCACGACAATCTGGACGGAATGGAAGAAGCGTCTGAAGCAGCGAAAGCTCTGGGCATAGAACTGGTGGCAGGCATAGAATTCTCCACCATTTTCCAGGACAGGGACATCCATATCCTGGGACTGGAGGTAAACCGGACGTTTCCCCCTCTCCTGTCAGAGCTTTCCCGTATCCAGGAAGAACGCCGGGAGAGAAATCAGCGGATGATTGACAGGATGGCCGCGGACGGAATCCGGATATCATGGGAGCAGATGGAGGCCTGTTTTGGCGGCCGATTATGGACCCGGGCCCATTTTGCCAGATATCTGGCGGATCACGGTTATGTGGAAGATATGTGGGACGCTTTCCATACTCACATCGGAGAAGGCTGCCCCTACTATGTGCCCAGAGAAAAGGTTTCCCCTTTCCGGATTACGGAACTGATTCGCAGGGCAGGCGGAATTCCCGTCCTGGCCCACCCCTTCCAGTATAAATTTGAAGAGGAAACTTTGGAAAACCTGGTTCTCTCCCTGAAGGATGCCGGTCTGGCAGGCATTGAGGCCATTTACTCGACCCACACGCCCCGTCAGGAACAGCAGATCCGGGATCTGGCAGACAGGACGGGCCTTAAGATATCCGGCGGTTCCGACTACCACGGAGCCAACAAACCGGATATTGAGCTGGGTATCGGAAGGGGAAATCTGCGCATTCCCTACGAAATTTTGGAACAGCTGCGCAGCGCGGTAAGATAGGAGGAAGTATGACATTTCGGGAACGTTACATGGCGGGAGACGCCGATTTTGATGAGATTTTTGAACTAACCGACCAGTGGAACTTCGGGGATGATCCCTGCACGCTCCGGGAATTTCTGGGGCTGACCGCTGAGGAGGAAGACATCTGGATTTCCCAGAGCGATGAAGCCCTTGAAGAATATATGGAGCAGGAAAAAAAGCGTAAGATTTTCTTTACCGATCTGGACGGCACTCTCCTGAACGATCAGAAGGAAATCACGGAAAAAAACCGGAAAGCCCTTGATGCCATTCGCCGTCAGGGTCATATTGTGGTTATTTCCACCGGCCGGGCTCTTCCAAGCGCCCTAAAGCAGGCCAGAAGGCTGAAGCTGATGGGAAAAGGCTGCTATATCATCTGCTATAACGGCGGACAGATCTATGATACTGAGCACGAAAAACTGATTTTTCAGAAAGCCGTTCCCATGGAACTGGTTCGGTCTGCCTTCGACGATGCAAGACAGTTTGGCATTGCCATTCAGACCTATACAGACACCCATGTTGTCACAGAGCAGGATAATGACAGCCTCCATCAGTATGTCCGGATTCAGCAGCTTCCCTATCTGGTGGTAGATGATGTGGTAAAAGCCCTGGAGCATGAACCCGCCAAGGTATTGGCCCTGGATTATCAGAACCCCGGGCGGGTTACGGAATTTCGCCAGTACATAACGCCCCGATACCAGGGAAAACTGGACATCTACCTTTCTCATCCCGCGCTTCTGGAGCTTGTCTCTCCGGGAGTCAACAAGGGAAATGCGGTTCGGTTTCTCTGTCAGTATCTCTCCATTCCCATTGAGCGCTCTGTAGCGGCCGGGGACGCGGAAAATGATCTGACCATGATCCAGGCCGCCCATGTGGGGGCCGTTATGTGCAACGGCGAACAGCTCCTGAAAGACCATGCCGATTATATCACCTCTGCCGACAACAACCATGACGGCGTGGCGGAAATTCTGGAACGGTTTATTCTCTGACAGACAGAAAGCAGCCGTAGTTTTTACATTTTCCCCGTCTTGGCATCAAAAAGGAGGATGTCACTCCATCATGAATTTCATGATTTCGTGACATCCTCCTTTTTGTCATTTATTTCTGTCTCGTCTTTTTGTTTTTATTCCGGCCGCCTTATCTTCTGCGTCTCTTCACCACTACTACCACCAGGATCACAATGATGATCAGTGCGGCAGCGGCTATCACTGCCATCTGCCAGATGGGAGTGGCATCTCCGGTCTGAACAGACAGAGCGTTTACCACGTTGAAGGTGACGGACTTGGTATCTGTGGTTCCGTCTGCCACCCAGTTGTTTCCGTCAAACACGTCCTTTGCGTAAGTAACGCTCAGCGTGTACTGTCCCACTGTGGTGATCTGCATCCGAACGCTGTATCCGGAGCTTGCGGAATTCCAGCTTCCCGTCACGCCTCCGATCTGATAACCGGTAGGTCTGTAGCGGTAATCTCCCGGGTTGGGGTTGGAGTTATCCATTCCGTTTCCTACCGCTGTGAAGGAGAGCTCCGTTCCCCGCAGGTACTCTCCGCCCTGCTCAATATTGTCAATCCGGTTGTAATCCGGAGAGGGACCGTCTTTATAAGTCGCTTCCACCGTCACATCCGCCGCCGGCATGGTGATGCTGGAATAGTACCGGTCAGCTGCGGCCACCGCGCCGCTCTTGCTGGTAACCACCCAGCCCGCGAACACTTTTCCGCTGGCAGGATAGTTGGCCGTCAGGTCGATGGTCTGTCCCATGGTATAGGTGCCGCTTCCGCTTCCGTTCTTTACCGTCAGCGTATAGGGGATCATCTCATATTCCGCTTTTACCTGAACCGGTTCCGCGTTCATGATAAAGCCGGTAACATCCGATCCGGCGTCATCCAGTGTCACGCTTCCGGTAATCACGGTCCACTTTTTAAATCTCTGGCCTTCGGGAGCGTCGTTCGCCTGGATTTCAACGTACTCGCCCTCGCTGTAAGTGCCGCTTCCGCTTCCGTTGATTACCTGTACCTGATTGTATTCCAGTTCTTCATAAACCGCTTCAACCGTTACGGAGGAGTTCGGCATGATAAAGGTGCCGGACAGATAATCCGTATCCAGTTCGCTCACGGCAATCGCCTGGCCGCTGTCGTCTCTCGTTACGTTCCACCCGGTAAACACCAGGTTTTCATACTCTGCCGCCGTTACGGTGATGGTGGCTCCTGCCTCAGCGTAATACTGGTTTCCCGCGCCGTCCCCTTTGTCAGCCACGGCGCCGCCGCTGCTTACCAGCACGTCTTCCGGGTCAAAGGATACAAGGTAGGTGACAGGATCCGCCTGGGCCTGCTGCTGGGTCTCCGTCTCCGGCTCCTCCAGCACTTCCGGTTCTTCCGTCTCGGTCTCGGCAGGCTCGGTCTGCGCGGCGGTCTCGGTCTGAGGCTCGGCAGGTGTGTCAGGTGTCTGCGCACCGCCCTCTGTAACCGCTTCTGTCTCCGTTGCGGGCGCCTCCGTCTCGATTATCGGCTGCGTCTCTGTCGCAGGCTGTGTCTCCGTTTCAGGCGCCTCTGTCTCGGTTGCCGGCTGTGTCTCCGTCTGAAGCTCCGTCTCGCCCCCGGCTTCCGTTTCTGTCTCTGTGTTCGTCTCTGTTTCAGTTTCAGTTTCTGCTTCAGTTTCTGTCTCAATGGCAGCATAGCCTGCGGAAATCAGAACATCGGACTCCGGCATAATAAAGCTGGCTTCCGGATTTGCGGGATCGCTCAGCTGAATATTTTCCGGCGCGGTCCAGCCGGCAAACTCCATGCCTTCCGGTGCGTTATCCGCCCATACGGTAACCGTAGCGCCGGCCTCATAGGAACCGCCGCCCTGTCCGTTTTCCACCGTTACCTCATAAAGCGCCGGAGGAAGAATGGGATCACCGCTGCCGTTTTCTTCCTGATTTTCACTCTGGGATGTCTCCGTCTGAGGCTCTTCACCGGACGTCTCCTCCGGGGTGTCAATCAGAATATCCTGATCCTGTGTATACTGGGCTGTCACGGTCACCGGAGCCGCCGGCATGGAAAACGTAGTGGAAGCAGCGGAAGCATCCGCGAACCACACCGCATCCGTGTCAGCAGTCCAGCCGGCAAATGTCATTCCCTCCTGGCTGTCCGCCGTAATCGTCACCTCGTCGCCGGGATAGTAGCTTCCGCTTCCCTGGCCGTTCACAACTGTCACCGCATAGGCAGTGGTAAGAAGTTCCTCTTCCCCGCCGATGACAACCGGATCTGTTTCACCCGGCTGCTGTGTCTGTCCGGGATCCTGAATCTGTACCGGCTCTGTAGCCTCCGTGGCTTCGGTTGCCTCCGTGGGATCTGTCGCCTCTGTGGGCTCTGTACCCTCTGTAGGTTCTGTCGCCTCTGTAGTCTCAATAATCTCTGTAGGTTCTGTCGCCTCTGTGGGCTCTGTAGCCTCCGTAGGTTCCGTTGCTTCGGTTGCCTCCATGGGCTCAGTGGCCTCTGTAGGTTCTGTGGCTTCGGTTGCCTCTGTAGCCGGCTCTGTCTGGGCATCCGCGTACACGGCGGTAAGGATCACCCCGGCCTCGGTCATTGTAAAGTTCGTCTCCGAAGCGGTTCCGTCCGTCAGGGTAATGTTGGCGCTTTCAATCTCCCAGTGGTCAAAAACCTTTCCCTCCTGCGGAGCCTGCGCCGTCACCGTCACATCCGTTCCAGCCGGATAGCAGGCCACATCTTTGGACACATCGCCGGTCTCCTCGGTCGTATCCTTCGGCTGATAATGATTGGACAGATCCGTTCCGTCGGTTCCGGTAACCTTGCTGGTGCCGCCCTTTACCGTCAGCACATAGCCGGCAGGCTCCAGCCAGAGTCCTCCCTGCTCCCCTTCCATACCGCTCATGCTATAGGCCTGATCGGTCGTATTATTGGTCCAGGAACCGCTGGAAACATCCTGTTCCGTTCCGTCAGGTCCCAGATATACCGGCGCAATTCCCGATACGCTGTCTCCCGGGAAAAGTATCTTTCCGCCCACGTCCTCTGTCTCCACAGAGAACTGGTTTGCCGCCATGGCCTGTGCGCCGGCGCCCAGGACCATGGAAGCGCTCAGAAGCACTCCCATCCATTTTCTCATTCTCTTCTTCATAGTCCCATCCCCTTCTGCATAGATGTATTTTGTATTGCCTTTTCTTCTGCCTTGAGTATAGCATAGAGCCTTTCAAAGTACAATTAAGGGTTTCTTAACTTTTCTCGAATAAAAAGCGGTACATGCTTAAGGTTCCGGGACATACCGTCCGGAGCCTTATGATCCTTTAAATTTCTGACACTTCAGGCTCATATGTTTTTCTATGGGTACCTTAAAAATGAACGCAAAAATACCACCGGCCATTTCTGGCTGGTGGTATAGATAATCTATATTTGCTTAACCAGATGATTATTTGGCAGGCGTAGCATCCTCCTGCATCTCTCGGGTTTCCCCTGTCTGTACCAGCGGCGTGTGGTCGCTACGGAATTTACCACCTCAAATAATCATCCGGGTGAAGCCTTAATATAATACAAAAACAAGAAGTTATCTGGCAGGCGTCGCCTCTCCTGCATCTCTTTTGACCTCTAGGGTGCGTGGTTGCAACGAAATTTACCACCTCAGATAACTTCTTGTTTATTGTACCTTCATTATACGGCAATTATTCCTTTTTGTAAAGAATACGTTTATTTCTCAGATAATTTTCAAGCCTTTTGTCACTAATTTCCCAACATGAGATAATTGAATTCTTATATCCGAGATTATCTTCTGATGTGCACATGCGAAGAACAAGCTGAAGATGTCCCTTCTCTGTCGCTATTCTTTTCACTACCAGCCCAGTATTTTTATGCTTATCTTCAATAATGTAATCCGGGCTTTCTATTGCAGCTTTCATGGAATCCACGGCCTTTTCATATGCATCTGGGTGCCTATCCAAAATATGCTGAATTTGGTTATCCGTGATAATTACTTCATCCGTCACAATATCTTCCGTTATACACTTATAGATCTCCCTGTCTATCTTCCCAACTGTATGCATATGGGCAGCCTCTTTCGTATCTGATAAATTGACGAAAAGAGGATGCGGTTCAATCACAGATTTCATGATTTTGCAGCATCCTCTTTATGATAATAATCTTTTCAGGTAAGCAGGACGATAAGCCGGGTTATGTCGTGAATGGTCATCTATCCAGACCTGCTGTCGCCAGCAGGTTCCAGCGACCTACCTAAAGCTGACGGGCCGCCATATGCTTTGTTTCGGTCTTGCTTCGGATGGGGTTTACATGTGCCCTCCCCGTTGCCGGGGAAGCGGTAGTCTCTTACACTGCCCTTCCACCCTTACCGGCCCCAGGCCGGCGGTACATTTCTGTTGCACTGTCCTTGGAGTCGCCTCCACCGGATGTTATCCGGCATCCTGCCCTGTGAAGCCCGGACTTTCCTCGTCTGGCACCTTTCGGCCTGCCAGCCGCGACCATTTATCCTACTTACGGTTTCTGATTTTAGCATAAAAAAGAGAAAAGTCAAGTTTCTCTCCCCGTTTTCCCATCGGCCTACACGTCAAAGCAGCTTCCCCCGATAAATTCCCGCACCAGGGAATTATTGGGGATATGATCCGCCGGTATGGGGACAAAATAATCCAGAAACTTCAGCAGCCTTTTGGCCTCCACAAATTCCGGCTGGTCCCGGCCGATGCCGAACAGCAGCGGTTCCGCATAAATCTTCAGCACTGCCAGCTCATAGATCAGGGCGGAATTAAACATCACATCCGCGCTTTCCTGATAGGGGAAAATATACTGCTCCTCCCCTCTGCGCACAGAAGGCCACATGGCGATGGTCTGGGCCGCGCTGGCTCCCCTGGTACGGGCGTCCCGCACCAGACGGCGCAGCAGCCTGCCGTCGGTGGTAGAAATCCGGTTGTGCTCATCCACATTCAGCTGGGTCAGGGCGCTCAGATAGATTTTATACTTGCTCTGTGCCGGAAGCCCGTAGGAGAGCTGATCATTCAGCCCGTGTATTCCCTCTATCACCAGGATATCATTTTTCCCCATCTGAAGAGAATTTCCCTTGTACTCCCTTTTACCGGTCTTAAAGTTGAAAGTGGGCAGCTCCACCCTCTCCCCCGCCAGCAGGCGGCTCATGTCCTCATTAAACTGCTCCCGGTCAATGGCCTCCAGACATTCAAAGTTATAATTTCCATCCGCGTCCTTCGGCGTTTTTTCCCGGTTTACAAAATAATTGTCCATGGGAATGGGATGGGGCCTCAGCCCGTAAACGGACAGCTGGGTGGAAAGCCGGTGAGAAAAGGTGGTTTTCCCCGATGAGGAGGGGCCTGCGATCATCACCAGCTTTTTCTCCGGATGGGAGGCGATTTCCTCCGCAATCCGGGCCAGCTGTTTTTCATGGTAGGCCTCCTGGGTGAGAATCAGTTCCTTTGTCTCCCCGGCCACCACCTTGCGGTTTAAGTCTGCCACGGAAAAGATATCCAGCGTCTCCCCCCACTTCAGGGAATGATTCTGAACATGAAACAGCTTTTCCATGGGCTTAAATTCTTTCACCCGGCCGGGATCTTCCCGGGAAGGCAGACAGAGCACAAACCCTTCCTGATACAGCTTCAGGTCAAACAGGTTCAGGCAGGAGGTATCCGGCACCATGTAGCCGTAATAGTAATCTTCAAATCCTCCCATGCTGTACACATTCGTCTTGGAAACCCTGCGGTAGCAGAACAGCTGCTCTTTGTCGTACATATGATGGCTGTGAAACAGCTCCACCGCTTCCCCCGTATCCATAGTTCTCTTCTCGATGGGGATGGCCTGCCTGCACAGCTGCTCCATATACAACTTTACTTTTTCCAGAAATTCCGCTGTAAGAGGCACCTCTCCCTGCATGGTACAGTAAAGGCCGCCGCTCACCGCGAAATGAATCCGGACCTGATAATTTTCCCCGTGGCCCAGCACATTGTGAATGGCCTTCAGCATCATCAGACACATACTTCTGCGGTAGGCGTTGTAGCCTGCTGTGTCCTCTATCGTCATAAATCTGACCCTGGCCTTATCCTTCGCCTTCCGATACAGCTCTCTGAGGCGGTTATCTGCCAGCACAAGCAGAATCCTGTTTTTCTTCGTATGCTGGTACTGCTCTGCCAGCTCCCGGTATGTAATCCCCCGGGGGAACTGTTTCTTCTCGCCATCAATCTCCAGGGTAATCTGAGATCTTTCTTCCTTCATCCCCATTCCCTCCTTGCATACTCCTGCGCCGCTTTCATAAATCTAGGCAAAGGCAAACGGCCAGTCTCCCCGCTCCGCCTTTACCTCCAGTTCGGGAAAGGTTTCCCGCAGATACGATTCCATATCTTCCACAAACACATGCTCCAGTCCGTAATGGCCCGCGTCGATGATGCAAAGCCCCTGATCCGCCGCGTCAATGCCGTCGTGATGCCCGATATCTCCCGTAATGTAAACATCCGCCTGCTTTTCAAAGACCCGGGGAAGGAGACTTTTCCCGGATCCCGGGCAGAGGGCTGCCCTGAACACTTCTTTGCAGGGGTCTCCGAAGATCCGCACCTGTCCCAGCCCGAAAGCCCGTTTCACCTGGGCGCAGCATTCCTCTGCCGTCATCCGGCGGGGCAAAAAGCCTGCGGTTCCGATTCCCCGGCTGACGCCGTCCGCCCTTTCTTCCGTCACCTCCAGGATCTCCGTCTCCTGAAGCTGGAGCCGGCGGCTGCAGATCTCTCCCATCCGGCAGACGTCATAATTGGTGTGCATGGCATAATGAGCCAGATGATGTTCCGCCATCTTCAAAATTTTTTCCCCATGAAAATCGTCCGCGTTTACTTTCCGAATTCCTTCCATCATAAGCGGATGATGGGTAATCAGAAGGTCCGCGCCCCAGGCAATGCTGTGGTCAATCACCTGTCTTGTGGCGTCCAGGGCCAGATAAACCCGTCTGACGCAGGCGTCCCTTCTGCCCACCTGCAGTCCGGGATTGTCCCAGCTCTCCGCCGCCCGGAGAGGAATTTCTTTCTCCAGAAAATCTGTCAGTTCACCGCACTTCATATCTATTCCTTCCCTTCTTTTTCTATTCCATCTCCCGGCATCCTGCCGTTTCCTGTTTTGCAAAAAAGGACAGCGCCCTGCCGTTTTCTTCCAGCGCCTCCAGAAGCTCCTGCCGCCGTTCCCGGGCGTTTTGGGCTCCCCGGCTTTCAATCTGGGCCAGGATCCCTTTTTTTCGCTCCCTCTCTTTTTGCAGATACCGCAAAAGCACCGGATGCCTGTTCTGAAGCAGCAGAGGGCCGTAAAGGGCTTCCTCCGGGCGCAGACGTCCGGTTTTTCCTCCCCAAACCGCCCGGAACATGGGATAATATTTCCCTTCCTCTTCCACCATATCTTCCCGTTCAATACAATATCCCCGGTCAGCAAGCCAGTTTCTCACTCTGGCTATTTCCGACTGGGGCTGCAGAACCAGTTCCTTCAAAGACGGCAGAATCCGGAAGCCTTTCTCCAGGATCCGGATGGTAAGGGCGCCTCCCATACCGGCTATCACCACCGTATCCGCTTCTCCCGCTTCTATTTCTCGCAGACCGTCTGAAAGTCTGGTCTCAATCTTTTCCTCCAGGCCATGCTCTCGGATATGCTCCCTGGCCCTCTCAAGGGGACCTGCGTTTAGATCCATAGCTATTCCATGGGGGATCAGGCCCTGTTCCATCAGATAAATCGGTATGTATCCGTGGTCAGTGCCCACATCGGCCAGCCGGTTTCCCGGCGTCACCAGACCTGCCACAGCGTATAGTCGTCTCGATAATTCCATTTTTTCTTCCGCTCTTCTAATCCAAATAATCTCTCAGTTTCCTGCTTCTGCTGGGGTGGCGCAGCTTTCGCAGCGCCTTTGCCTCTATCTGTCGGATTCGTTCCCGGGTCACATGGAAACGGTCTCCCACTTCCTCCAAGGTGTGTACTTCCCCGTCCTCCAGTCCGAATCGAAGGGAAAGGACCTGCCTCTCCCGCTCTGTCAGCGTCTCCAGCACCTCCGCCAGCTGGCTGCGCATCATGCGGCAGGAAGCCTCCTCGGAAGGAGGCGGGAATACCATGTCCGCCATAAAATCTCCCAGATGGGCGTCTTCCTCATCTCCCACCGGCGCTTCCAGGGACACCGGTTCCATCATAATCTTCAGAATCTCCGCCACCTGCTGTCCCGGCATCTGCATCAGCCCCGCCAGCTCCTCCACAGAAGGCTCCCTGCCCAGATTCTGGGCCAGCCTGCGGGACATTTTCCGCATACGGTTTACGGTTTCCACCATATGCACCGGGATGCGGATGGTTCTTCCCTGGTCCGCGATGGCCCTGGTAATGGCCTGGCGGATCCACCAGGTGGCGTAGGTGCTGAACCGGTACCCTTTCTGGTAGTCATACTTGTCCACCGCTTTCATCAGCCCCAGGTTTCCCTCCTGGATCAGATCCGGGAGCAGCATGCCTCTGCCCACGTACCGTTTGGCAATGCTCACCACCAGCCTCAGGTTGGCTTCCGCCAGCCGTTTGGCAGCCTCGCCGTCCCCCGTCCGGATCCTCCGGGACAGCTCCATCTCTTCCTCCTGGCTCAGCAGAGGGACCTTTCCGATTTCTCTTAAATACATATGCACCGGATCTTCGCTGGAGACGCCTTCCGGCCCCATCAGTTCCTCCATGCTCTTCTCCTCCGGCAGCTTCAGCTTTTCTGATACCATAGGGATTTCCTCCTTATGGCATAAGTGTTGCCCTATTACAGAGAAATATGCAGTTTTTCCAGGGCCTGAAGTTTTCTTTTTTTCTCGATCATCCGCTGCAGCGCCCCCATATCTGTGGGATCCAGCTTGCTGTTCTCCCTCTCGAAAGAGGCCTCCAGCACCTTCAGCAGCGTCTCCCGCATGGCCTTTTCCGCCTCGCCCTGAGACTGGATGGGAACTTTTGCGTGAAACAGCCCGGCCGCTTTTTTTTGCTCCTCGGGGTCTGTAAAGTGATCGATAATCCCCGCCGGATTGGACTGCCCCTTCTCCAGCTGTTCCAGAAGCAGGCCGGCTACCTGACGGTAAAAGCCCTCCTCAAAGTCATCCGCCGTCAGATAGGGTTTTACGGCTTCATAAAAATTTCTGTTCTCTGCAAGCCAGGTCAGCAGCATTCCCTGGGATTTGTGAAGTCCTTCTTCCTTCCGGGGATTTTTCCTCCCGGAAGCCGCTTCCGGCCTGGCGGGCGCAGTCTGTCCCTGCATCAGGCACCCCAGCACCATTTTGCGCAGCCCTTCAAAGCTGGTGTGATACCGGTCCGCCACCGCCTCAATATAATTTTCCCGCTCCACCTCCAGTTCAAACCCGGAGATCTTTCTGGCCGCCTCCCTGAAAAACCGGGTCTTCGCTTCCGGATCCTTCATGTCATACTGCTTCTCCAGAATGGAAATCTCAAAAAGAAAGCTGTTCTGGGCCTGCATCAGCCTCTCCTCAAAGGCTTCCGTTCCCCGGTTTTTGATAAACTCATCCGGGTCTTTATAAGGCTTCAGATCCAGAACCCGGGCCGTCAGCCCCGCCTCCCGCATCAGCGGGATCGCCCGCAGAGCCGCCTTTACGCCGGCCTCATCGCTGTCATAGCTTAAAATCACCTGGTCTGTGTACCGTTTCAGAAGGGAGGCGTGCTGGCTTGTGAGCGCTGTCCCCAGGGAAGCCACCGCGTTGGTAAAGCCGGCCTGGTGCATGGAAATCACATCCATATAGCCCTCGCAGACAATCAGATATTTTTTCCGGGATGTGCGGGCCACGTTCAGGCCGTACAGGTTCCGGCTCTTGTCAAACACCTTTGTCTCAGGCGAGTTCAGATACTTGGGCTTGGCGTCCCCCATCACCCGGCCTCCGAAACCGATGATCCGGTTGTTTACATCCATAATGGGAAACATGACCCGGTTCCAGAATTTATCATACATCCCCCGCTTCTCATCCACATTCATCAGGCCGGACTGGCGCAGCAGCTCATCCGACACTCCCTTCTGCTTCAGGTGGCGGTAAAGCCCATCGCTCCCTCTGCCGGCATAGCCCAGTCCGAAGCTGCGCATAATCTCCGGGGAAAGCCCCCTCTTCTGCAGGTACTCCATTCCCTGCTTCCCTGCCGGAGAGCGGAGCTGATAATAATAGTAGGTCCCCGCCATCTTGTTTACTTCCAGGATCGACTCCCGCAGATCATGCTGCCGTTTCGCCTCCGGCGAGTAGTCCTGTTCGGGAAGCTTCACTCCCGCCCGGTCCGCCAGGAATTTCAGGGCCTCCGGGAACGTGAAATTTTCATATTCCATAATGAAGGTGATCACATTTCCGCCCGCTCCGCAGCCGAAACAGTAATACATCTGCTTGGACGGGCTGACGGAGAAAGAGGGGGATTTCTCATTGTGGAAAGGACACAGGCCAAAGTAGGAACTCCCTTTTCTCTGAAGCTTCACATAGCCGGATATCACATCCACAATATCGTTTCTCGACCGTACCTCCTCCACCACATCCTCCGGATAGTACATATCTCCATCTCCTTGTCACACAATTTATATCTGCCACGATTTGGGCACAAACAGCTCCGTAAATTTCTGAACGGAATACTGGTCCGTCATGCCGGATATGTAATCGCAGACCACCCGCTCCCGCTGTTCTCCCTTCTCTTCAATGAGGAGCCTGTACTCCTCCGGCATCTCCTCCACATGTCTCTCATAATACTCATACAGCGTCTGGATCAGGCCCATGGCCCGCCCTTCCTCATGCTTTGCCACCGGATTGTAATAGACGTTCTCAAACATAAACCTCCGCAGGGCCTGCATGGTGGTTTCCATATGGGGAGACATGACGATATCGTTCGTCCCCAGGCTGTTCCGGATCACGTCATGAATCAGCGTATTCAGCCGTTCCCTGGTAGAATACCCCATCACCTTCCGAAACTCCAGGGGAATATCCTCTTCCTTCAGGATGCCGGCCCGCTCCGCGTCATCTATATCATGGTTGATATAGGCGATCTTATCGCAGTAGCGGACAATCTTTCCCTCCAGGGTATGGGGCGTTCCGCTGGTTCTGTGGTTGCGGATGCCGTCCCGCACTTCCCATGTCAGATTCAGCCCCTGTCCCTTTTTTTCCAGCAGTTCCACCACCCGGACGCTCTGCTCATAGTGGGCGAACCCGCAGGGGCACACCTGATCCAGTGCCCTCTCCCCGGAGTGGCCGAAGGGCGTATGGCCCAGGTCATGGCCCAGGGCTATGGCATCCACCAGGTCATCGTTAAGCCGCAGGGCCTTGGCAATGGTTCTTCCCAGCTGGGATACCTCCAGCGTATGGGTCAGCCGGGTCCGGTAATGATCGCCCTGAGGGCTTAAAAAAACCTGGGTCTTATGCTTCAGGCGCCGGAAGGACTTGCTGTGAAGGATCCGGTCCCGGTCCCTCTGGTATGCCGTCCGGATATCACAGGGCGGTTCATACCGGTCTCTTCCCCTGCTTCTGCTGCTGAATGAGGCATGGGGACTGAAATAAGAAAATTCCCGCTCTTCCGCTTCCTCTCTGATCGTCATTGCGCACCCCTCCTTTGCCCAAACGGAACTTTTTCGCATTATGAGCACATTTTAGCATAAAATCAGATTTCTGTCATTACACTGCTCCCATAACTTTTTATCAGCGCTTTTTCCCCTTTCACTTCCAGGATGACGGCGCCCGCCCGATCCGTCCGGTACACATGCGCCCCCGCCGCATCGAGCCGTTCCAGAACCTGGGGCGACGGATGGCCGTACCGGTTATTCTCCCCGCAGGAGATCACGGCTGCCTCAGGCTTTACTTTTTCGAGAAATTCCGCCGAAGTTCCGTTTTTCGATCCGTGATGGCCTACTTTCAGCAGATCCGCCTCCAGAAGCGCCTCCCCCTGTTCCTTCAGCAGTTCCTTCTCCCCCTCCCCTTCCAGATCCCCGGTAAAGAGCGCTCTAATGCCGGCGCACTCCAGCATAAGGACCATGGAATCCTCATTGGCATCCCCGGAGCCGCTCTTTTTTCCGGGATGCAGACAGGTCAGTTTCACGGATCCCCCGGACAGAATTTGGCCCCGGGAGATCGTGTCCACCGGAATAGAGTGCCTTCCGGCCAGGTCCGCAATCTGCTCAAGCTGCTCCTGTTCCCCTTCCAGATCAGGAAGAAACAGACGCCTGACCGTTATGCCCACAGCCCGTTTTCCCAGAAAGTCTGTCTCGTATTCCTCCAGCATTTCCCGCACCCCGTTTATATGGTCCGCGTCTCCATGGGAGAGAAACACCGCGTCCAGGTCGGAAACGCCGTAGTATTTTAACGCCCCTTCCATCCTGTACTGCCACACTCCCTTTAGCGAGTTGCTGCCCCCGTCGATCAGGCAGGAAAAATTCCCCGCCTGCACCAGGGCGCAGTCTCCCTGGCCCACATCCAGATACACAATCCTGAGCCGGGGCTCCTGCCGGAAAAACATCAGGCAGAACGCGCCGGCCAGCACGCCGATCCCCGCTGCCCGAAAGGTCCCGGGCCGTTTCTTTTTTCTTCCCTTTTTCCCTTTTACGCCGGCCCCGCCCTTCATCACCAGCAGCCACAGAAGGGCCAGAAGCAGGTAAAACAGACCGATCTGTACTGCTTTGGGCCTGCCGGTCACCATCACCGCCCCCGGCAGCTTTCGCTCCAGCCGGCACAGCAGTTCAAACAGCTCCAGCAGATAATGGCAGGGGGCGGCGGCCAGCGTCCCCAGGGGAATGGAGATGCAGCCCAGAAGGCTTCCCAGCAGCCCCGATACCATCAGCAGGGACATGCAGGGGATCACCGCCAGATTGACGAGCACCGAGTAGGGGGTAAACTGGTAAAAAAAGTACATCACCACCGGCAGCGTTCCGATGGTAACCGCGGCGGAAGAACACAGGGAATCCCCCAGCTTCCCCCGCAGAGGAAACAGCCTTTTTAAAACCGGCACCAGAAGCTGCAGCGACAATACGCACCCGAAGGAGAGAAGAAAGCTTCCGTCCTTTCTGTAGTCGGGCGACGCCAGCAGAACCAGAATGGCCGCCAGGGACAGGGAGGTGAGGCCGTCATTGGTCCGCCCCAGAATCTGGCTGCCCACCCAGAGCCCAAACATCAGGCAGGCCCTCTGGGCGGATACGCTCATTCCCGTCATCTGGCAGAAGGAAAAAATCAGCGCCAGAGAGAGGATGCCCGACGTCAGAAAAGACAGCCTGCTTTTTCGCAGCAGCCGGTACAGCCCCCTTCCCAGCAGCGTAATGTGCAGAGAGGAGATGGCCAGCACATGGGCGATACCGCCCTCCTGATAGATCGTCTTGATTTCCTCCGGCAGCCCGGACCGGTCCCCCAGGGTAATGGCGCTTATGGTTCCCGCCTGCTCTTCCCCCAGCACCTGCCAGTAGGAATCCTGCAGTTTTTCCCGGATTGCCGCCAGAAACCCGGTGAAGTTTTTTCCCTCCTCCAGCTGCTTTTCTATCACGCCGTCCTGAAGAATCAGCAGAATTTTTCTGGGCAGATAGTAGGAGGCAGCGTCAAACTGTCCCGGATTTCCCGCCCTGCCCGGAAGAGACAGTTCTCCTTCCAGCAAAATCCGGCTTCCCACCGAGGCCGTCTGCCCTTCCTTTAAATAGACGATCATCTGATAGGACCCGCTGTCGTTCTGACTGTATATACCTGTTTGAATACCTGGATTTTTAAAAGAATTTGTTTCAGAAATCTGATTCGAATGTAAATGACTTGATTTAAGACTGAAATGATCAAGATAGAGCCGTATTCCACCGGAAACCGGTTCCCTGGCTTTCACTCTCCCCGCGGCCTTTACGCGCCCGGGAAACGTATCCTTTCCGGAAAACCCGGAAATTCCCAGGGGGCTAACGCCCCCCGGCTTCAGAAAGCCTGCCAGAGTCAGCAGCGCCAGAAGAAACAGGGCCCCCATACACACCGGGCGTTTTCTCATAGGCTGCTTCCCCTCAGCAGAGCCGGGTCCACGCCCGGCAGTCCGCTCTGATCGGCTGTTGTAGTTCCCGTGGTTTCCTCCTCACGGGCGGTTTCCGGCTGAACCTGCTCGGGCTGCACCTGTTCCGGCTGGTTTTCAGCAGCGGGAGCGGCTGTCTCCGTCTCTTCCCCTTCCGGGTTCAGATAGATCTCTGTGAGAGGTTCCGTCTCCCGGCCTTCCGCTTCTATCACATCCGCGTTTCGCACAAAAACCTGGTCCAGATTGACCTGATCCCGGAAGCGCACATTGGACTCGCCGTCTATGGCGAACCGGACGCCCTCCACATCGCAGGCGTCACAGATGGCGTTCACAAAGGCATACAGGCAGATCTCCGGATCCGCGGTGCATCCCGTCGGCACCTGATTGAAGCTGCTGCCCAGATCAATTTCGCAGATGCCTCTGGAAATGTCGACGCTGTTGATCGTGACCGAAGGATCCGCCACCGGCTGCAGATTGTCATTGGCCGGCCCCCGGATAATCTGTTCTACAATCAGCTCCTCTGTAATCAGGTTGCTGGAATAGAACACATTTCTGGTCTCCCGGCTCACCATGTCTCCCGCCTGGTTGGCAAAATACAGATTCAGCGTCACATAATGGTAGGAATTAATGCCCTCTCCCCTGGAATCTATAAACGTATTCTTATCCATGGCCGGCACCTCATAGCCGTCGTCGTCGGTAAGAGGCTGTCCGTCCACCGTAAAGCGCACCCGCATGACGCCCGGCAGCTGTACCAGGGTTTTTACAAGCCCGGCCTGCAGAAGCACCTCCTGCACATTGGAAATGCCCAGGTAGGCTCCGTTAAAGTCCACCTGTATCTCATCAATGCCCATGGTGCACTGATTGATCTCCACCCCGTCCGGCATGGCGCTGTCCACCTCAATATCCATGGGCGTCTGAAACTGTTCCAGCAGCTCCGTCATAATACCGTCAAAACTGTCTGACTGGGGCGTATAGCTTCTCTCCTCCAGCCTGGTTCCCTCCAGGTTGGTATAATAGATTATATACTGCTCTCCGTCTGTCTCGCCGCTCTCCCCCGTAAATCTGCCGCATCCGCACAGGCACAGCAGAACCGCCGCGGCAAGCAGCGCTCTCCATCTTTTTTTACCCGCCATATCCATTCTCCCCTACGGCACATACTTAAGCGGGATCCGAACCGTAAACGTGGTTCCCTCCCCTTCCTTGCTGTAAACCCGGACGGCTCCGTGGTGCATCAGCACAGCGCTCCGGGTAATGGCAAGTCCCAGGCCGGTTCCTCCGATTTCCCGGGAATGGGACTTGTCCACCCGGTAAAACCGTTCAAAAATGTGTTCCTGATCCTCCTGGGGAATACCGATGCCGGAATCCTCCACTTTTACATAGAAAAAGTTATTATCCACGTTCAGAGACACATGCACCCATCCGTTTTCCCGGTTGTACTTGATTCCGTTCTCCACCAGGTTTGACAGGGCCAGCGTCAGCTTTGTCTCATCCACCTGGGCGATAATGGGCTTAAAGCTCTCCAGCACCAGCTCCACATTGCTCTTTGCGGCGATGGGACGCAGGCGCTTCAGAATCAGCTCAATCAGGTCGTTGATGTTGGTCTCTTTGATATTGATATCCGATGACTTTTTATCCATCTTCACCAGGGAGAGCAGATCCGTGATAATCTTGTTCTCCCGGTCTATCTCCTCCGCAATATCCGTCATAAATTCCCGGTACAGTTCGTTGGGCACTTCCCCCTGCTCCGCCTGCGCCACCAAAGAATCCGCCAGCACCTTCATGGAGGTAAGGGGCGTCTTCAGTTCATGGGACACGTTGGAGACAAATTCCTGGCGGGAATCCTCCTGCACCTTCATCCGCTTCAGCATCCGGTTATAGGCTTCCGACAGCAGCTCCGTCTCCGTGTAGTCCGGAATGGAAATATCTTCCTCCATGAAGGTTCCCCGCATCTCCTCCAGAGAGGCGGTTACCTTGCCGAAAGGCTTTACCAGCAGACGGGCAGCATAAAAAGCCGCCGCCAGTACAATCAGCGTCAGCACAACCTGAAGCACAAACACGGTGGAGCCCAGCTCCGCCCTGCCTGTACGGATATCATTTGTGGGAACGCTGATGATCATAACTCCTTCCATCTCCAGCGTTACCCCGTCCCGCACCGGAACCGTCACTTCCAGGAATTCACTGTTGCTGCTGTAACTGTCCTCCTCATCCCCCTCAAAGCACCGCAGCACTTCCTCGGCGATAATCATCTTTCCCTCGTCAATGCTGTAGGTATCCTTGATAATGCGGAAATTGCTGTTGACAATTACCACCCGGCCCCTGTAGAGACTGCCCAGCTGGGACAGCTCCGTCTCAATCAGCTCCGACCCGCCCCCGTGCATATAGCCGGATTCGCACAGCTGATCCGCGATCATCTGGCACTGGCTGCGTATCTGGGCGGCTCTCTGTGAGATGGTCTGTTTTTCATAGTTTTCCAGTATGCCCTGCTTCAGAAGATTAAGCGGTATGAGGCCCACCAGAAGCAGTATCAGAAGCAGCCTCATCCGCAGGCTTTTGGCATATCTTCTCAGGACTTTCTTAATGTTGGAAATAGTAACCCACTCCCCACTTTGTATGCACATACTTCGGCTCGCTGGGATTCTCCTCGATCTTCTCCCTCAGACGCCGGATATGCACATCCACTGTTCTCACATCGCCGGGATATTCATACCCCCACACAATATTCAGAAGATTTTCTCTGCTGTACACTTTGTTGGGATTAAATACCAGAAGCTCCAGCAGGTCGAATTCTTTGGCAGTCAGATTAATCTCTCTGCCCGCGATGCTGACTCTGCGGCCTTCGCAGTCCAGCACCAGATCTCCCACTTCCACAACTTTCCCCTTTGCCTCGGGAGCCGCCTTCTGGGCTGTGCGGCGGATAATCGCCTTCAGCCTGGCCTTTACCTCCAGAATATTAAAAGGTTTTGTGATATAGTCATCCGCGCCGTACTCCAGGCCCATAATCTTGTCCATATCGTCCCCTTTGGCTGTAAGCATGACGATAGGCACATCCGAAAACTCCCGGATCTGCTGGCACACCTCCAGCCCGTCAATCTTGGGCAGCATCAGATCCAGCAGAATAATATCATACTGGTTCTCTCTGGCTTTCTGCACCGCCTCCTCGCCGTCGTAGGCACAGTCCACCTCCATGTCATCCTGCTCCAGACTGAACCGGATTCCTTTTACAATCAGTTTTTCGTCATCGACTACCAGAACTTTTTTTCCCATCTTTTAACTCCTTCAGACAGTAATCCTGTCCTTTATTTGCGAAAACACCGCTTCCTTGATGCCGCTGATGTTCATAATCTCCTCCGGGGAGGAAAAACCGCCGTTCTCCTCCCGGTAGGCAATCACCGCGTCCGCTTTTGCCTCACCGATGCCGGGCAGCGTCATCAGCTCCTCTCTGGTGGCAGTGTTCAGGTTAACCGGGCTTTCCCCCGCCTGCTCTGTCTGCGCGTCCTGCCCCTCCGGCAGCACGCTTCCCTCCTCCAGGCCTTCCTGTCTCATCTGATCTGTCTCCAGCCTGGTATAGATCCGGATCTTTCCTCCGTCCTGAAGGAACTGGGCCTGGTTGACCCACTCCTGATCCGCGTCGTCCCGAAATCCCCCGGCCGCCTCCACCGCCTGGTAAACTCTGGCGGAAGCAGACAGCTCATAGACGCCGGGACAATTCACCGCCCCGCAGACATACACCGCGATGGAGGGTTCCGTCTCGATCCGGGGCTCAGTCTGAACCGTTTCAGACTGCTCTCCGGTTTCCGAAGCCTCTTCCATCTCCATAACCGTCAGCTGCGGTCCGGAAGAACATCCGGCAGGCAGCGCCGCCATGACAGCCAGCAGCAGGCATCCCGCTGCCGCCATCCTTTTCCCATTCTGAAATCGCATAACCATATGTACGGTCTCCAAACCGCCGTTCCCCCCGTTATGCATCTATTTATTTTAACAAAACGGTCATACATATGCAATATTTTTTTCAATTTTCGCCGGCCCATCCGAAGGAACAGGTTACTGCCCGCTTCCAGCCCTTTAGCAGTCTCTCCCGTTTTTCCTTCTCCATAGAAGGCTCAAAGCTGCTCTCCAGAGACCAGATTTTCCGGATCTCTTCCCTGTCGTTCCAGTATCCCACAGCCAGGCCGGCCAGATAGGCGGCCCCCATGGCAGTGGTCTCGATACAGCCGGGCCGGCGCACGCCGGAGCCCAGGATATCCGCCTGGAACTGCATGAGAAAATCGTTGGCGCTGGCCCCTCCGTCCACTTTCAGCTCCTTCAGGGCAATCCCGGAATCCGCCTCCATGGCCGCAATCACATCCGCCGTCTGATAAGCCAGGGATTCCACGGTGGCCCGGATCAGGTGATCCCTTCCCACGCCTCTGGTAAGGCCCACGATAATGCCCCGAGCGTAAGGGTCCCAGTAGGGGGCGCCAAGGCCCGTGAAAGCGGGAACCACATATACGCCTCCGGTATCTTCCACCGCCCGGCAGCAGGCTTCTGACTGGGCCGCGTTTTCCAGGATCCGCAGCTCGTCCCGCAGCCACTGAATAGCAGCTCCCGCCACGAACACGCTGCCTTCCAGGGCATACTCCGCCTGCCCCTCCTGCGTGCCCGCCGTCAGGGTCGTCAGCAGGCCGTTTGCTGAGGCCACCGCCTCTTTTCCCGTATTCATCAGCAGAAAACAGCCTGTCCCGTATGTATTCTTGGCATCCCCCGGCTCAAAGCAGCACTGTCCGAAAAGGGCCGCCTGCTGGTCTCCCGCCGCTCCGGCGATGGGAATCCCGTCGCCGATAATGCAGCCCTGGGTTCTTCCGTATATAAAGCTGGAGGGCCTCACCGCGGGAAGCATTTCCTCCGGTATGTCAAACCGCTCCAGTATCTCCCGGTCCCACTGAAGTTTATGGATATCAAACAGCATGGTCCGGGAGGCATTGGTATAATCGGTCACATGGGCCTGTCCGCCGGTCAGGTTCCAGATCAGCCAGGTATCCACCGTTCCGAAGAGAAGTTCGCCCCTCCTGGCCCTCTCCCTGGAGCCATCCACATGGTTCAGAATCCACTTCAGCTTGGTAGCGGAAAAATAGGCGTCCGGAATCAGTCCTGTCTTTTCCAGCAGCACCCGGTCAAATCCCTCATTCTTCAGGCTGTCAATCATGGGCGCCGTCCGCCGGCACTGCCACACAATGGCATTGCACACCGGCCGTCCTGTCTCCTTCTCCCAGACGATAACGGTTTCCCGCTGGTTGGTAATACCGATGGCCGCAATATTTTCCGCCTTGGCGCCGATCCTTCCCATCGCCTCCGCCGCCACGCCGATCTGAGTGGACCAGATGTCCATGGGATCATGCTCCACCCATCCCGGCTGGGGGAAAATCTGCCGGAACTCTCTCTGGGCCAGGCTGCAGATCTTTCCCGACCGGTCAAATAAAATACATCTGGAGCTGGTGGTTCCCTGGTCCAGCGCCATCATATAATGTTTCATACCCGTTTCTCCTTATGTTTTTTCTTTACCTGTATTATACATGATTTTCTTCTGTTCTCCCAATGAATTTTCCGAAATCACAGCTTAAAAATCACAATGCCGGCGATGCTGACCGCCAGTCCCATCACCCGCCTCCACTCCAGGGGCTGTTTCTCCATGCCGAACAGGCCGAACAGCTCTATCAGATAGGCGCCGGCCAGCTGGGCGATTACAATCAGCATGGCGGATCTGGCAGGCCCCAGGCTGTCCACGGAGCGTATCACCGTAACCGTAATCAGCGCTCCCAGCACCCCCCCCAGCAGCATATACCAGGGCCGCACCGAAAAAAGAGCGCCGAAACTGCTTCTGTCTTTGCAGGCCCAGGCTCCCAGGCAGACTGCCAGGGCTGTCAGCTGCACAAAGGCGGAAGAAACCCAGAGGCTGGTCTGCTTTGTCACCTGGGTGTTGAAAACGCCCTGTACGCTCATAAGAAGGCCCGAAAGTACCGCGACTAAAATTCCCCACATAAAAAACCACCTCGTTTCCGGATTACTAAAAAGTATATCCTGACGAAGTGGTTTTATGCGGCTGTGAAAAGCCGGATTCTTCAGAAGGATCTCTCCAGCTTGTCGATCATTTCATCCACATGCTCTTTTTCTATCACCAGAGGCGGCACAAAGCGCAGTACGTTATGCTCGGCGGACAGCACCACCAGCCCGTTCTCCAGGGCTTTGGAGACAATTTCGCCCACCGGCCTTCCCGCCGTCTCGATTCCCTGCATCAGCCCCATGCCCCGGCGCTGCGCCAGGAAATCGTATTTTGCCACCAGGCCGTCCAGCCGCTGTTCCAGATAAGGAGCCACCTCCTTTACATGGTCCAGGATCCCGTACTTTTCAAACAGGTCAAAGACAGCGGATACCGCCCGGCAGGCCAGGGGGTTTCCTCCGTAGGTGGTGCCGTGGTCTCCCGGCTTCAGGGAAGCGGCGGCGGTCTTTTCATTCAGCACAAAGGCTCCCACCGGGATACCGCAGCCCAGGGCCTTGGCGCAGGTCATAATATCCGGCTTTACCCCGTACTGCTGCCAGGCAAAATAAGTGCCGGTGCGGCCCATGCCGCACTGTATCTCGTCCAGAATCAGCAGAATGTCCCGATCCCGGCAAAGCGCCTCCACCCCTTTTAAAAACGCCGGATCGGCAGGGTAGATGCCTCCCTCTCCCTGCACCGTTTCCAGGATAATGGCGCAGGTGCGGTCCGTGATCTGTTCCTTTACGCTCTCCAGATCATTAAACACAGCAAATTTTACGCCCCCCATCAGAGGCCGGAAGGGATCCTGATAATGGGGGTTTCCCGTTACGGAAAGAGCGCCGATGCTCCTGCCGTGGAAAGACCCCTTCATGGCGATAATCTCATGGTCCGTTCTCCCGTCTTTCAGAAACGCATATTTCCTGGCTGCTTTCAGCGCCCCCTCTATCGCCTCGGCGCCGCTGTTGGCGAAAAATACCCGGCTCATGCCGCTGGCCGCTTTCAGCTTCCCGGCAGCCTCCGCCAGGGGCACATGGTAGAACAGATTGGAGGTATGAATGATTTTATCAATCTGCTCTTTCAAGGCCTCGTTGTACTCTTTTACTCCGTATCCCAGGGCAAACACCGCGATGCCGGCTCCAAAATCCAGATAGCGCTTCCCCTCCAGGTCCTCCAGGTAAACGCCCTGTCCTTTTTCAAATACCACCGGAAAGCGGTTGTAGGTGTGAAGCACCGCCGCTTCCGCATAATCCATACAGGTTTTACTGTTCCACATGATACCTTTCCTCCTCATCCCCGATAATAGCGGTTCCGATACCCCGGTTGGTGTAAAACTCCAGCAGAAGCGAATGTTCGATCCGGCCGTCCAGGATATGCACCCGGGATACGCCGGCCTGGATGGCGTCCACGCAGTTCTGGATCTTGGGAAGCATACCGCCTCCCACGTTTCCGCTCTTTAACAGTTCCAGGGCCTCCCCCGCCGTCATCTCGCTGATGAGGCTTCCCGGATCGGCAGGATCCCGGTATACTCCCTCAATGTCTGTCAGGAATACCAGCTTGGAGGCCTTCATGGCCGTGGCAATGGCGCAGGCCGCGTCATCCGCGTTGATATTGTAGGAATGATACTCGTCGTCGGAACCGATGGGGCAGATGACAGGGATAAAATCCTGATCCAGCAGACTGTTTAAAAGCTGGGGATTTACTTCCGTCACCTCCCCCACATAGCCGATATCCTGTCCGTCGGAAAATTTTCTCTGCACCCGCAGCACAGTTCCGTCCTTTCCGCTCAGTCCCACGGCTTTAAGTCCCACTTTTTCCATCATGGATACCAGCCCTTTATTCACCCGGTTTAACACCATCTCCGCCACTTCCATGGTTTCTTTATCCGTGACCCGCAGGCCGTTTACGAACCGGGTCTCCAGGCCGATCCGGTCCACCCACCTGGTAATCTCCTTGCCTCCGCCGTGTACGATAATCGGCCGAAAGCCCACCAGCTTCAGCAGCGCCACATCCCGGATCACGCTTTTTTTCAGTGCATGATCCACCATGGCGCTTCCGCCGTACTTCACCACAATGGTTTTCCCGTGAAAACGCTGGATATAGGGAAGGGCTTCAATCAGAACGTTGGCCTTCTCCAGCCATTTTGTCATCTCCGCTTTTTCCATACTGTGTCCTGTCTCCTTTTCAAATTCAAATCTTTCCCCCGCTGCTTTTATCAGGAGCGGTAGTCCGCGTTGATATTCACATATTCATGGGTCAGGTCACATCCCCAGGCCGTAGCCTCAGCCTGTCCCATCTTTACGTCAATCAACGCCCGGATTTCCTTCTGGGAAAGAATCTCCGTAGCCTTCTCCTCGCTGTAGCCTGTAGCCACTCCGTTCTCGATAATCTTCAGCTTCCCGGCGCTGCTCTCAAAATACAGATCCACCCGCTCCGGGTCAAAGGAAGCGCCGGAATAGCCCATGGCGCAGAGGATCCTGCCCCAGTTGGCGTCGTGGCCGCAGATGGCGGTCTTTACCAGGCTGGAGGTGATCACCGACTTGCTTAAAGTCACCGCCTGCTCCTTTGACTGAGCCCCCACTACCTTTACCTCAAACAGGGCGCTGGCTCCCTCTCCGTCGGCCGCCATATGTTTCGCCAGCCAGGTGTTCACATAATGAAGGGCCTGACAGAACTTGCGGTAATCTTCATTTTCCTCCGTCATTTCCGGATTTCCCGCCAGGCCGTTGGCAAACAGCAGGCAGGTATCATTGGTGGAGGTGTCCCCGTCCACGGAAATCATATTGTAGGTGTCCTTTACGTCTTCGCCGAGAGCCTTCTGCAGCAGTTCCCGGGAGATGGCCGCATCCGTGGTGATAAACGCCAGCATGGTGCACATATTGGGGTGGATCATGCCGGAGCCTTTGCTCATGCCTCCCACCGTCACCGTCACGCCTCCCAGCTCAACCTGGACGGCCACCTCCTTTTTCACTGTATCCGTAGTCATAATAGCCTCTGCCGCCAGCGTTCCCGCGCCAAGGCTTTCGGACAGCATGGGAACCATGGTGTCGATTCCCTTCTTTATAAGTTCCATGGGAAGCTGCTGGCCGATCACGCCGGTGGAAGCCACCAGCACCTGCTCCCTGGGGATTCCCAGCCGTTCTCCCGCCGCTTTGGCCGTCTCCTCACAGCAGTCCATCCCCTCTTTTCCCGTGCAGGCATTGGCGATGCCGCTGTTCATCACCACCGCCCGGGCCATCCCTGCTCCATGCACAATCTCACTGTCCCACTTTACGGGAGCCGCCTTCACCACATTGGTGGTAAAAGTTCCGGCCACCCGGCAGGGAACCTGGCTGTAAAGCATGGCCATATCCTTTTTTCCTTTTTTAATGCCCGCCGCTATCCCGATGGCCTGATAGCCTGCGGCCGCGGTCACGCCGCCCTCTATTGTCTTCATACGATTCTCCTCCTGCCAAAATTCTGTACGCGCAGCGTTTACGGGAACAGGGGCACCAGCTGCAGCCCCGTCTGCTCCGGCAGCCCAAACAGCAGGTTCATATTCTGAACCGCCTGTCCGGCCGCTCCTTTTACCAGATTATCAATGGCACCCATGGCCACGATCCGGTTTGTCCTCTTGTCTGTCCGGAAACCAATATCCACAAAGTTGCTGCCCTCCACCCAGCGGGTTTCCGGACAGCCTCCCGCTCCCAGCAGGCGGATGAAATATTCCTTTCCGTAATGCTTTTCATACGCCTCCTGTACATCGGCTTCCTGTACCCCCGGCATCAGATCCGCGTAGGCGGTAGCCAGAATCCCCCGATTCATGGGCACCAGATGGGGCGTAAAATTCAGCGCAAGGGGTTCTCCCGCCGCATAGCCAAGCTGCTCCTCGATCTCCGGCGTATGCCGGTGGGTGGTCACCCCGTAGGCCTTCATGTTCTCATTCACCTCGCAGAACAGATTGGGAACCTTGGCTCCCCGTCCCGCTCCGGAGGTGCCGGACTTGGCGTCGATAATAATGGAATGGGGATTTACCAGCTTCTCTTTCACCAGAGGATAGAGGGTCAGAATGGAACAGGTGGTATAGCAGCCCGGGTTGGCCACCAGCCTGGCCCCTCTGATTTTCTCCCGGTTTATCTCGCACAGGCCGTACACAGCCTCTTCGATATACTGGGGGCTTTTATGGGTGATGCCGTACCACTGCTCATAAACCTTTACATCTTTGATTCGAAAATCCGCGCTCAGGTCGATGATTTTCGTACTGCTTAAAATCTTTTCATTCACCAGGGAAGCGCACAGCCCCTGGGGGGTGGCGGTAAAAATCACATCCGCCTCTTGGCAGAGAGAATCCATGTTCTCTTCCAGACATCTGTCATCCGCCAGCCTGAACATATTTTTATACACATCGCTGTATTTCTGATCAATGTAGCTTCTGGACCCGTACCACACAATCCGGGCGTCCGGATGCTGCAAAAGCAGCCTTACCAGCTCCTGCCCCGCATACCCTGTGGATCCTATAATACCGGCTTTTATCATCTTCACTCCCGCTTTCTGCTTTATGATACCTATGATCATACCTCACTTCATTTTATAAGTAAAGAGTTTTTTGATGTATAATTATACATAATTTTGGAATATTTACGCTTGCATTTCAGAATTATAACTAAAAAGCCATTTTATACTTGCATATTTATGATCAGTGCGGTATAGTAGTCCATGAGTACGGCAGGCGCCGCAAGAGCGTCTGTTTCCTATAAACAAAGATCGTTTCTGGAGGAATGTATGATGAAAGAAAAAGTTATTCTGGCCTATTCCGGCGGACTGGACACCACTACCCTGATTCCCTGGCTGAAGGAAACCTTCGGCTTTGACGTGATCTGCTGCTGCATTGACTGCGGGCAGGGAAATGAACTGGACGGCCTGGATGAGAGAGCCAAGCTCTCCGGCGCTTCCAAATTATATATTGAGAATATCGTGGACGAGTTCTGCGATGACTTTATCATGCCCTGCGTAAAAGCCAGCGCCGTCTACGAGCACAAATATCTGCTGGGCACTTCCATGGCCCGTCCCGCCATCGCCAAGAAGCTGGTGGAGATTGCCCGAAAGGAAGGAGCCACCACCATCTGCCACGGCGCCACCGGAAAGGGCAACGACCAGATCCGTTTTGAGCTTGGCATCAAGGCTCTGGCCCCCGACTTGAAGATCATTGCTCCCTGGCGTATGACCGACGTGTGGACCATGCAGTCCAGAGAGGATGAGATCGCCTACTGCAAAGCCCACGGCATCGACCTTCCCTTCGACCACAGCCACAGCTACAGCCGCGACCGGAACCTGTGGCACATCAGCCATGAAGGTCTGGAACTGGAGGATCCGGCCAACGAGCCCGACTTCGACAATATGCTGGTGCTGGTGGTAACCCCGGAGCACGCCCCGGATGAAGGGGAATATGTGACCATGACCTTTGAGGCGGGCATTCCCAAGTCCATCAACGGAAAAGAGATGAAGGTTTCTGAAATCATCACCGAGTTAAACCGCCTGGGCGGCAAGCACGGCATCGGCATCATAGATATCGTGGAAAACCGGGTGGTTGGCATGAAGAGCCGGGGCGTTTACGAGACTCCCGGCGGCACCATCCTGATGGAAGCCCACGACCAGCTGGAAGAGCTGATCCTGGACCGGGATACCATGGAAATGAAGAAAAAACTGGGCAGCCAGTTCGCCCAGATCGTCTATGAGGGAAAATGGTTCACGCCTCTGCGAGAGGCCATCCAGGCTTTCGTGGACGTAACTCAGCAGTATGTAACCGGCGAAGTGAAGTTCAAGCTGTACAAGGGCAACATCATCAAGGCAGGCACTACCTCCCCCTACAGCCTGTACAATGAGTCCCTGGCCTCCTTCACCACCGGCGACCTGTACGACCACCATGACGCCTCCGGCTTCATCACCCTGTTCGGCCTTCCCCTGAAGGTGCGGGCTATGAAGATGGCTGAGGCGGCAAAGAACAACGACAAATAAAGAAAAGCTTTAAAAAAGAGGAGACTGCAAAATAAGTACATTTGCAGCTTCCTCTTTTTTATTGCTGTACAAAAAAACCCGCGCCTGCGCTACGGCGTGGGTTTATCTCCCCCTGTCAATCCTGGGGCAGGCTGTTCAGATAATCGTCAATAGCGGACGCATCGACTGTGTAGCTTTCTGTCACCGCTGTTGCAGTGGAAGAAGGATTGGTGATGTTCTGGTACAGGGATACGCCTGCCCATCCCACAATCGCTACCGCGAATACCGCCAGCACGATCTTGGTCAGAAGAAGCTCCATCTTCTGTTTTTTCATGATCTTGCTGCGGTTCTTCTTTTCCTCCTTATAGCGGTCAACCTTTGCCTGACTCATGTTATCGCTCCTTACATCAGGGACGGCGGCAAAGTCCGCCGCCGAATCCCGTTTTTTCTATCTATTAGTATACACGAAAACCGTCATATTTCAATCTTTTTTTCAAATCACCACAATAATCCCGCCGTCATTGGCGTACATGGTGCTGATTCCGGCGGTATCCACCACAAAAACATCTTTTACCCGCATCTTCTCAAGCAGGGCGTCCCGCACCATCAGGGCCCGATCCCGGCAGTTGCAGTGGGAAATAGCAAGAATCTTTTTTTCGGAATGTTCCACGGTCTGGGTAATATGGTTCACCATCTTCATCAGCGCCTTGTTGATGCCTCTGGCCTGATCCAGCTGGGCGATATTTCCCTCCGGCGTGGAAACCATCACCGGTTTGATCTTCAGCGCGGAGGCCACCATGGCCTTCAGGTTGCTGAGCCGTCCGTTCTTGCGGAGGGTATCCAGATTTTCCAGCACAAACCAGGTCACCTGCCCGTCTATATACGCTTCTACCTGTTCCACCACTTCCTCAAAAGAAAGCCCCGCCTCCTCGCACTCCTGAATCTTCAGCGCGATCAGCGTCTCTCCGATGGAAGCGGAACGGGAATTAAACACATAAATTTTTTTCTCCGGATGCTCCTCCAGCAGAAGCTGCCTTCCCAGCTGGGCGCTGTTGTAGGAGCCGCTCAGCTCCGCGGAAAGGGTTACCGCGTACACATGATCCGCCCCGCAATCATACGCTTCTTTATAAAATTCCGGGGAGGGACATGCCGACTTGGGGCAGTTGGGACTGTCCGCCGCCCTTTTGAGAAAATCGGCCTGGTCAAAGGTCTCATCGTCCACAAACTCATGTCCGTCCAGCTGCATCGTCAAGGGTGCGGAGATAAAATGTCCGTCCTGTTTCATCTCTTCCGTCAGCTCACCACAGCTGTCCACCACAACGATATAACTCATAGCAAACCTCCTGATACTGTATATATCAAATATTCATAACATAGTAATCAATACTACATTATGATAGCACATATGTTTCGCCTTGAAAAGAGGGGAAAAAAAGTTTATACTCTTTTTATATCTGATTTCATTTTCCGGAGGTGCCCCTCTTGCAGTCTTTACTGATACCCGACGTAAAAGATTTTATGGGAAAACTGTTTGGCAGCGAGCTCTTCGACGCTTTTGCGGTGTCGGAAGCTTCCGTCTCCACCTTTACTTCCTTCCAGATAGACGGCTCCTTTCACCGGGATTATTACGGCGATCCTGCCGGCGCCGGGGAGGACTGCCCTGCCGCCCTGACCTGGAAGCTGCTGCGGCCCCATATATTTGAACTGATAAAAGGCAAATATGTGCCTCTTGGGTTAAAGCTGGTTTTCCGCCTGTCGGACCGCAACGTGGAGAAGCTGCTGGCGCAGGCCGGCATTCCTCTGCAGGCCGGGGATGTGGCAGGCCTGTTTCTGAATGTTCTTTACGCAGAGGGAAAAATTTCCTGCACCACGGGAACCTCACTGAAACTCTTCACTCTGGATAAATCTCTGGACCGGGCCTGGGACGAGATGGTCCGCCGGTATCTGCGCCAGTGCCAGATCCCGTTTCTTGAGCCATAGCTTTATTGTTAGCACTCATTTTTGTTGAGTGCTAATTTTTTCTTGACTTTTCCCACACCCGGTATTACAATAATCCGGAAGGCCGCAAAAAGCAGGAAAACTGCGGCGGCTGCCCTTAAATACGCGCATAAATCCCATGGTTTCAGGGGATTGAGAGAATACGATAAGGAGTGTTGTATATGACAAAAACTGGTAACCTTTCCATTAACAGCGAAAACATTTTTCCGATTATCAAAAAATGGCTGTACTCGGATCACGACATCTTTGTCCGTGAGGTCATCTCCAACGGCTGCGACGCCATCACAAAGCTGCACAAGCTGGAAGTGATGGGGGAATACGCCTATCCCGACGGCCATAAGGACAGTATCCAGGTTATCGTAAATCCGGAGGAAAAAACTCTGAAGTTCATCGATACCGGTCTGGGCATGACCGCCGACGAGGTGGAGGAATATATTACCCAGATCGCCTTTTCCGGCGCTACCGCTTTCCTGGAGAAGTACAAGGATAAGACCAACAAGGATGAGATCATCGGCCATTTCGGTCTGGGATTCTATTCCGTATTCATGGTTTCCGACAACGTGGAGATCGACACCCTCTCCTTCCAGAAGGACGCCTCCCCTGTTCACTGGGAATGTGACGGAAGCTCCGAATATACCATCGGAGACGGCACCAAGACCACTGTGGGAACGGAAATCACCCTGCACTTAAACGAGGAAAGCCTGGAATTTGCCAACGAGTACCGGATGCGGGAAGTGCTGGAGAAGTACTGCTCCTTCATGCCGGTGGAAATTTTCCTCTCCAAGGCGAACGCGCCCCAGGAGTACGAAACCATCGATGAATCCGAGCTGCGTGACGACGATGTGATTGTGGAGCGGATCCACGAGGACGCCAAAACCGAAGAAAAAGAGGATGAAAACGGCAACAAGGAGACGGTGGAAGTCTCTCCTGCCAGAGACAGGGTTAAAATCAACCGGCGTCCTGTTTCCATCAGCGATACCCATCCCCTGTGGACCAAACATCCCAATGACTGTACGGAGGAGGAATACAAAACCTTCTACCGGAAGGTATTCATGGATTACAAGGAGCCCCTGTTCTGGATCCACCTGAACATGGATTATCCTTTCAATTTGAAGGGTATCCTTTACTTCCCCAGAATCAACACGGAATATGATTCGATTGAGGGAACTATCAAGCTGTACAACAATCAGGTATTTATCGCCGACAATATTAAAGAGGTGATTCCGGAATATCTGATGCTGCTCAAGGGCGTCATCGACTGTCCGGATTTCCCGCTGAACGTATCCAGAAGCGCACTGCAGAACGACGGCTTTGTAAAGAAAATTTCCGACTACATCTCCAAGAAGGTGGCGGACAAGCTGTCCGGCATGTGCAAGACCGAGCGGGAAACCTATGAAAAATACTGGGACGACATCAGCCCCTTCCTGAAATACGGCTGCATTAAAGACCAGAAATTCAACGAGCGGATGATGGATTACATCCTGTATAAGGACATCAACGGCAAATACCAGACCCTGAAGGAACTGGTGCCGGAAAAGACAGAGGAACAGCCGGAGGATACCCAGGAGAAGGTGGACTTTGACGAATCCCAGGATGTGCCGGAGGAGACATCCGAAGCCGGCGATACGGCGGAAAACAAAGAAGAGGAAAAGAAGCAGACTACGGTCTACTACGTTACCGACGAGATCCAGCAGAGCCAGTACATCAATATGTTTAAGGATGCCGGCCTGAACGCCGTAATTCTGCGCCACAATATTGACACCGCTTTCATCACCCATGTGGAGCGCCAGCGGGAGGATGTGAAGTTCCAGCGCATTGACGCGGATGTAACGGATACCTTCAAAGAGGAAACCTCCGGAGAAGATCTGAAGGAAACCACAGACGCCCTGACGGAAGTATTCCACAAAGCCTTAAACAACGACAAACTTCAGGTGAAGGTGGAAAAACTGAAAAACGAAAACGTATCCTCTCTGATGATCCTCTCTGAGGAGAGCCGCCGGATGCAGGATATGATGAAAATGTACGGCATGGATGCCGCCATGTACGGCGGGGAGGAGACGCTGGTTCTCAACGCCAACAACAAACTGGTCTCCTACATTCTGGAGCATAAGGACGGGGAGCATGTTCCCATGATCTGCCAGCAGCTTTACGATCTGGCCATGCTGGCCCACAAGCCCTTAAATCCCGACGAGATGACCAAATTCATCGCCCGCAGCAATGAAATCATGATGTTGCTGGCGAAGTAAATATCGCAAAAAAACTACGGGGGTGCTGCAAAATCATGAATTTCATGATGTGAAGCAGCACCCTCGTTCTGCCATAAATGCGAGGAAAAGTTACAAAAAAGAGTACATATGTTTCCGGTACATCCAGGTGTACACATGTCCAAGACAGATGTTCCGCAGCAGGCGGATTATTCCGATTGCTGCGGACAGATGTCGATAGGACAAGGTGAACACCGGATGTACCGGAAGCAATGAAATCTTTTTGCAACACCCTCGTATATTTTTTGCCTTCTTGACTCTGCGGATCGAAAAAACTATACTGAACAACAGATAAACAACGGGAAGGAGATTGTTCTATGGAAAGCCGCCGCATTGAAAAGATGATGATCCGGGGAGCGAAGGTCCACAACCTGAAACATATTGACGTGGATATCCCTTTAAATCAGATCGTGGGGATCGCAGGGGTATCCGGCTCCGGCAAGTCCTCCCTGGCTCTGGGGGTTCTGTACGCGGAAGGGTCCAGGCGATACCTGGACTCTCTGTCCACGTATACCAGAAGACGGATGACCCAGGCGGCCAAAGCCGCCGTTGACGAGGTGCTGTATGTGCCGGCGGCACTGGCTCTTCATCAGCGGCCGTCCATTCCCGGCATCCGCAGCACTTTCGGAACCGGCACTGAACTGTTAAACAGCCTGCGGCTTATGTTTTCCCGGCTTGCCAGCCACCGCTGCCCTGAGTGCGGCCATTATCTGGCTCCCACTCTGGCGGTGGCAGCCGGCGGCGAGCTGACCTGTCCCCGGTGCGGCGCTTCTTTTTACGCCCCTTCCGCAGAGGAACTGGCTTTCAACAGCCAGGGAGCCTGCCCGTCCTGCGACGGCACCGGCATTGTCCGCACAGTGGACAGAGACGCTCTGGTGCCGGATGAATCCCTTACCATTGACGAAGGCGCTGTAGCTCCCTGGAATTCTCTCATGTGGTCCCTGATGACGGACGTATGTCGGGCCATGGGCGTGCGCACGGATGTGCCCTTCCGGGATCTGACAGAAATGGAAAAGGATATTGTATACAACGGACCGGCAGAGAAAAAACATATTTTCTACCACTCAAAAAATACCAATCAGGCGGGAGAACTGGACTTCACCTATTTTAACGCGGTATACACGGTGGAGAATGCCCTGGCAAAAGTGAAGGATGAAAAGGGAATGAAGCGGGTCGAAAAATTTCTGAAGCAGGAGGTTTGTCCCGTATGCGGCGGTTCCCGGCTGTCAGAAGCTGCCAGGGCTCCCAGGCTGCAGGGCATCTCACTGGCAGAAGCCTGTCAGATGACACTGACGGAACTGGCGGACTGGGTGGAAAATGTGCCCGCCTCTCTTCCGGAAGAAATGGTCCCCATGGCAGAGAGCATCTGCGAATCCTTCCGGGTGGCCGCCAGAAGGCTTCTGGATCTGGGACTGGGGTATCTGACTCTGGACCGGGCCTCCTCCACTCTCTCCACCGGGGAAAGACAGCGCATGCAGCTGGCCCGGGCCGTGCGAAACCGCACCACCGGGGTTCTCTATGTGCTGGATGAGCCCTCCATCGGTCTTCATCCCGCCAATATAGAGGGACTGGCCGGCGTCATGGACGATCTGGTTTCCGACGGAAACTCTGTGGTACTGGTGGACCACGACACCCAGATTCTGGCCAAATCCGACTGGATCATCGAGATGGGACCGGGTGCCGGCCAGGACGGAGGCCGCGTCATAGCCAGCGGGACGCCCGGAGAGCTGGGGGATAATCCGCTCTCCCAAATCGGCCCCTTTCTCTCCGGAAAGGCAGGCGTGCAAAAGCGCCCCCGTACAGCGGCCCAGGAACTCTTTGCCCTGGGAACCGTTCACCTTTCCACCGGCCCCATCCACACGGTAAAACCGCTGGAGACGGATATTCCGAAAGGCAGGCTGACCGCGGTCACCGGCGTCTCCGGATCCGGCAAGACTACCCTGATACTGGAAAGCCTGATCCCCGGTCTCGAGGCTTTCATCCGGGGAAACAGACTGCCGGACCATGTGCTCTCTCTCCAGGCCCCCGGAATTCGGCAGGTAAAGCTGATCGACGCTTCGCCGATCGGCATCAATATCCGCTCCACCGTGGCTACCTATGCCAACGTTCACGATGAACTGCGCAAAATTTTTGCCCGGACAGAGGACGCCAAAGGAGCAAACTGTAAAGCCGGGGATTTCTCCTACAATACAGGAAAGCTGCGCTGCCCGGTCTGCGACGGCACCGGCGTGATCAGCCTGGACGTGCAGTTTCTCCCGGATGTGCAGATTCCCTGCCCCGAGTGCCGGGGCTCCCGCTACAGCCGGGATGCGGAAAAAATCCGGTACCGGACGGGGGACGGCCGCTCCTTTTCTCTGCCCCAGCTGATGGATATGGATGTAACAAGAGCCCTGGACGCCTGCCGGGAACTGAAAAATGTCCGGCAGCGGCTTCAGATTCTCCAGGATCTGGGCCTGGGATACCTGACTCTGGGAGAGGAAACTCCCAGTCTGTCCGGCGGCGAGGCACAGAGGCTGAAGCTGGCCAGCGAGATGGGAAAATCCCAGTCGGATTCCCTGTTTGTCTTTGACGAGCCTACTATCGGCCTGCATCCCCTGGATGTGCAGACTCTGCTGAGGGTTTTTCAGACGCTTATTGAAAACGGTGCTACGGTGGTGGTGATCGAACATGACCTGGATGTGATACGGAATGCGGACTATATCATAGACATGGGTCCCGGAGGCGGCGCAGAAGGCGGCCGGATCGTGGCCGCCGGTACGCCGGATGAGATCCGGCGCAGCCCTCAAAGCCGCACCGGAGTTTACCTTTAAAGAATGCACATGCCGGCTCCAAAGGCGCCGGGCCCTACATGAGCGCTTATGCTGAAGGTGAGCGGATCGTACTGGAACCGTTCCCCGGGAAAGGCTTCCTGTACCATACTCTTCCACTCCTGTTCCTGGGCTTCGTCCGCAAAGCTGCCGGCCGCTCCCACCAGCACTTTCCTGCCGGACGCGTGGCAGGCATCTACTTTCTCCCGGATTTCCCGGAGCATCCGCTTTTTGCAGCTCTTGGTTCCCCGCACCTTGGCGAAAGCGTCCAGACGCTCCCCCTGTATCAGAAGCAGGGGCTTGATATGCAGAAGTTCCCCCATGGCGGCCGCGGCCGGCGTAATGCGGCCTCCCCGCTTCAGGTATTCCAGAGTTTCCACCCCCACAAAGATAATGGCGTCCAGCGCCTTCTTTTCCAGCACTTCTTTTATTTCAGCCGCGCCTTTTCCCTGCTGTGCCAGTTCAAGCGCCTCCTCCACAGACTGGCGCAGCGTAACAGAGATCCGGTGGTTGTCCGCCACCTGTACTCTCCCGTCATATTTCCGGGCCAGCATCCTGGCCGACTGAAAGGAACCGCTCAGGCCGCTGGACATGGGAATATGCACAATCTCCTCATACCCTTCTGCAAACAGCTTTTCCCAGGTTTCCTTTATATCCTCCAGCGAGGGCTGGGAGCTGGATACATGCCGTCCCTCCTCCAGAAGCTGAAAAAATTCCCGGTGGGACAGATCCCTTCCCTCATAGTAGGTTTTTTCATCCAGAATCACCGGCATGGGAATCACCCGAATCCCCATCTGTTTTGCTTCCTGTTCAAAAATCCCGCTGTTGCTGTCCGTAACGATTGCCGTCCTCATTTTTCCCTCCTGGTTTTTCTCTTTTAAGTGCTGACTGCTTAATTCTTGATTATACTAAATTTTTACCTGCTGCGCCATTTACAATGCCAAAAAGCTGTAAAAAACTGCCGGCAGATAAAACTCTGCCGGCAGAAAAATGTCTGTTTTTTCAGGACAGCTCCAGCTTTCCTGTGTAAAGCTGATAGTAGGTTCCCTTCAGCTTCAGCAGCTCGTCGTGGGTTCCCCTCTCAATAATCCGGCCGTGATCCAGCACCATGATGGCATCGCTGTTGCGGATGGTGGACAGCCTGTGGGCAATGACAAATACGGTTCTGCCCTTCATCAGGTTATCCATACCCTTCTGCACAATGCTCTCCGTTCTGGTATCGATGGAGGAGGTGGCCTCATCCAGGATCAGCACAGGGGGATCGGCGATGGCCGCTCTGGCAATGGCCAGCAGCTGTCTCTGACCCTGGGACAGCTCCTCGCCGTCTCCGGTCAGGTGGGTGTCGTATCCCTTTGGCAGCATCCGGATAAATCCGTCCGCCTGGGCCAGCTTCGCGGCTTTATACACTTCCTCGTCCGTGGCGTCCAGTTTCCCGTACCGGATATTCTCCATAATGGTTCCGGTAAACAGGTGGGTATCCTGCAGCACAATCCCCAGGGAACGCCTCAGATCCGCTTTCTTGATCTTATTGATATTGATGTCGTCATACCGGATCTTGCCGTCAGCCACATCGTAGAAACGGTTGATCAGGTTGGTGATGGTGGTCTTGCCGGCTCCCGTAGATCCCACAAAGGCCAGCTTTTGTCCCGGTTTGGCGTACAGCGTCAGGTCGTGGAGCACCATATGGTCCGGCGTATAGCCAAAGCTCATATCGTAGAACCGCACGTCGCCTTTAAGCTCCGTGTAGGTCACAGTGCCGTCCGCCTGATGGGGATGCTTCCAGGCCCACAGGCCGGTTCTCTCGGAACACTCCGTGATATTGCCCTGGGCATCTTTCTTTGCGTTCACCAGGGTCACATATCCCTCATCCGTCTCCGGCTTCTCATCCAGCAGGCCAAAGATACGCTCGGCGCCGGCCAGAGCCATGATGATGGAGTTAAACTGCTGGGCCACCTGCAGGAAGGGCTGGGTAAAGCTCTTGGTAAACTGCAGGTAGGAAGCCATCACGCCCAGGGTGATATTGCCGATGCCGGCCACGGAGAGGAAGCCTCCCAGCACGGCGGTCAGCACAAACAGGGTATTTCCCAGGTTGCCCACGATGGGGCCCATAATGCTGGCGAAGGTGTGAGCCTTGGAAGCGCTCTCAAAGAGCTGTTCGTTCAGCTTGTCAAACTCTTCCTCGGAAATTTTTTCATGGTTGAATACCTTGACCACTCTCTGGCCGTTCATCCGCTCTTCCACGAAACCGGTCATATTGGCCAGGTCAAACTGCTGTCTGATGAAATACCGGCCGCTGTTTCCCGTCACCTTGCTGGAGATAAAGAACATAACGCCGATCATCAGCACCGCCAGGATAGTGAGCACGGGACTGAGCACCAGCATGGCGATAAAGGTCACCACAATGGTCAGAAAGGACATCAGCACCTGGGGAATAGACTGGTTGATCATCTGCCGCAGGGTATCCGTATCATTGGTATAAAGGCTCATGATGGAACCGTTGGTGTTCTGGTCAAAATACCGGATGGGCAGGGTCTGCATATGTTCAAACATCTCATCCCTGATACGCTTGAGCACGCCCTGTCCGATGGTTACCATCAGCCGGCTGTAAATAAAGGTGGCCAGCACGCCGCACAGGAAAATGGTTCCCAGCACGGTCAGAGCCATGTACAGTTCTCCGAAATTCGGATTCTGCTGTCCGATCAGGGGGATGATAAAATCATCCAGAAGGAAACGCAGGGACAGGGATACGGAGATAGACGCGATGGAACTGATCAGAATACAGAACAGCACCGCGATAAACTGCACCTTGTATGTGCTGGTCACGTATCTCAGCAGACGCTTTGCCGTCTTTATCGTGCCCTTACTTACTCTCTTCTGCTGACTCATTTCCCGTACCTCCTTTCACCTGTGATTCATATACTTCTCTGTAAATGGCATTAGTCTTAAGAAGCTCTTCCGATGTTCCGATGCCGTCAATCCGTCCGTTGTCCATCACGATAATCATATCCGCGTCCTCCACAGAGGAGACTCTCTGGGCAATGATGATTCGGGTGGTATCCGGGATCTCCTCCCGGAATGCCTGCCGGATCAGGGCGTCCGTCTTGGTATCCACCGCGCTGGTGGAGTCATCCAGGATCAGGATCTTAGGCTTCTTTAAAAGAGCCCTGGCAATACAGAGTCTCTGCTTCTGTCCGCCGGATACGTTGTTTCCGCCCTCCACGATCATGGTATCGTATTTCTGGGGGAACTCCTGAATAAAGCTGTCCGCCTGGGCCAGCTGACAGACTCTCTGTACTTCCTCATCGCTGGCGTTCTCATCGCCCCAGCGCACGTTTTCATAGATGCTGCCCGTAAACAGCACGTTCTTCTGCAGCACCATGGATACCTGGTCCCGCAGGGACTTTAAGCTGTACTTTCTCACATCGATGCCGCCCACCTTCACGGAGCCTTCCGTCACGTCGTACAGTCTGGGGATCAGCTGTACCAGGGTGGACTTGGCGCTACCGGTTCCGCCGATGATACCCACCACCTGGCCGCTCTTAATGTGAAGGTTCACATCCTTCAGGGAGAGATTTCCGCCCTCGCCGGAATAGCTGAAGTTTACATGCTCAAAATCAATATCTCCGTTTGGCACCTCTGTCACGGCGTCTGCCGCGTCTTCCATCTCCGGCACCTCGTTCAGCACTTCGCTGATACGGTCCGTGGAAGCCTCCGCGATCATGATCTGCACGAACACAAAGGTTACCATCATCAGGGAGGACAGAATCTGAATGGCGTACACAATCACGCTGGTCAGTTCTCCTGTCTGCATGCTGCCGCCGATAATGCTCTTTCCGCCGATCAGCACCATGGCCAGAACCACACCGTAAACGGTAAACTGCATGATAGGCGCGTTCCAGGCCACGATTTTTTCCGCTTTCGTAAACAGATCAAACACGATAGTGGAGATTTTTCCAAACTTCTCGTTCTCATGCTCTTCCCGCACGTAAGCCTTTACCACCCTGGCCGCGTTTACATTTTCCTGCACCGTATTATTCAGCACATCGTATTCGTCAAACACCTGGACGAAGTGGGGATGGGCTTTCTTGGCCAGTATCAGCAGCACGCCTCCCAGCACCGGAACCGTGATCAGAAGCATGATCGCAATCGGAATGCTGATGGTCATGGTCATGATCAGGGAGAGCACAATCATAATGGGCGCTCTGGCCAGCAGACGGATGGTAAACATAAAAGCCATCTGCACGTTGGTAATATCCGTGGTCAGTCTGGTCACCAGACCGGAGGAAGAAAAGTGGTCGATATTTCCGAAGGAAAAATCCTGCACCTTATAAAAAATATCATGCCGCAGATTTTTGGCATAGCCTGCCGAGGCGATGGCGCCCAGCTGTCCGGATTTCACTCCGAAAAACAGCGCGATCAGGGCCAGCGCTACCAGCAGCAGTCCCATTTTAACCGTATAGGACAGATTTCCGCCTGCGATGCCCACATCGATAATATTGGCCATCAGAAGCGGAATCAGCACTTCCATAAACACCTCCAGAGCCACAAATACGGGAGTCAGAAACGTCTCCCGCTTGTACTCCCGGACGGAGCGAAGTAAGTTTCGATTCATGTTTCGTTTTCTCCTTTCCCTACTGTTTTTTCCCCACCGGACAGATTCGCAGACATCTGTTCCAGCACCTGCAGACAGATCTTAAGATCCGCCTCGGGTATCCCTCTGCGAAGCAGCGCTTCCATGTACTGGATATGAGCGATGATCTGCTCTTTAAGTTCCAGTGCTTTTTGGGTGGGCAGCAGCTTTTTCAGCCGTGCGTCCCACTCCACGGTCTCCCGGTAAATAAATCCGTTTTTCTCAAGAAGCTGGAGTATTCCCGTCGCGGAAGAGCGGCGGATCTGAAATGCCTTTTCAATATCTTTCTGGTAGATATCCCCCAGGGGGGCCTGAAACAAAATATAATGCAGCACCAGGCGCTGCATATTTGTCAGCCCACTCTCTTTCTCAGGGAAACAGCTCTGCCTCTTCATCTGGTGGGAGATCATGTTGATGAGTTTTCCCGCATCGTGGGCCATATCGCATTCACGCTGCGCTTCCATTTTCATCCCCTCTTCACTGATTAGTTCGGTAGCTAACGATAAATATGATACAGGGAATAAAAATGATTGTCAAGCATCAAAATGCACAAATTTTCGGCCAAAAAAAGCAGGTGTCTGCGCAATCTTCAGACACCTGTTTTTCCCTGTTTTTATGCCCTATGCAGGGAGGTCGGGAAGCCGGTATTTCCGGCTCATTTCACTGTAAACGGCCTTATAGCTTTCGTCCTCTTCGTTCTTTAATTCTTCCAGGTAGCCGTGGGTATCAAACCCTCCCCGGCTGCTCTGCAGAAGACAGACCGCAATGTTGGAGCAATGGTCTGCCACCCGCTCCAGATTCGTGGATACATCCGCCAGGATGAAACCCAGTTCAATGGTACATCTTCCCTGGCGAAGCCGCAGGATATGGCGCTGCTTTTCCTCCATATTGATCACGTCGATCACCTGCTCCAGAGGCTCCACCTGCCGGGCCAGGTTCATATCCTCCCCTTCAAACGCGCCGAAAGCCAGTTCCATAATTTCCCGGACGGCGTCCGTGAAAATCCCCAGTTCTTTCCGGGCGTCATCCGAAAAGGCCAGCTTCTTCTCCCGCATCTCCCGGGCGGCCTGAACCAGGTTCACCGCGTGGTCGCTGATCCGCTCAAAATCTCCGATGCTGTGCAGAAGCAGGGACAGCATCCGGCTGTCCTTCCCGGAAAGATCCCGGCTGCTGAGCTTTACCAGATAGGTGCCCAGCATATCCTCATACCGGTCCACCTGATTTTCCAGCTCCATAATCTTTTCCGCCGTCTCTTCATCGTACCCGCCCATCAGGGAGATGGCTAAATCCATGGATTTCTTTGCCTGTCTGGCCATGGACGCGGCCACAACCCGGCTTTCTTCCATCGCCAGTCCCGGCTTATCCAGGAAACGCTCGTCCAGCCGGGATACCGCTTCCCCGGCAGGCTCCTCTTCTTTCTTTCTGTCCGGTATGGTGAGAATCGCCAGCTTCTCCAGAACGCCGGCAAAGGGAAACAGCACCAGCGTAGCCGCCACGTTAAACAGGCTGTGCACCACCGCAATGCCTGCGGGGGAGGCGGCGTCCGTCAGAAAGTCAAACTGTACAAATGTATTGACGGAATAAAAGACGATCATAAACAGAACAGTTCCGATCACATTAAAATACAGGTGCACAGCCGCCGCCCGCTTGGCGTTCTTGCTGGCTCCGATACTGGAAAGAATAGCCGTAATGCAGGTACCGATATTCTGTCCCATAATAATGGGAATAGCCGTTCCGAAGGTAACCGCCCCGGTGGTGCACAGCGCCTGCAGAATTCCCACCGAAGCGGAAGAACTCTGAATCACGGCGGTCAGCACCGTACCGGCCAGCATTCCCAGGATGGGATTGGAAAACATGGTAAATATCCTGGTAAAGCCCTCCATCTGGGCCAGCGGCTCCACTGCCCCGCTCATGGTCTCCATTCCGAACATCAGAACGGCAAACCCGATCAGGATAGTTCCCACATCCTTCTTTTTCTCTTTTTTGGAGAACATAAGAAAGACAATGCCGATCACTGCCAGTATGGGGGAGAAGGAGGAAGGTTTGAGCATCTGCAGCAGGAGGCTGGCCCCTTCAATCCCCGTCAGGCTTAACAGCCAGGAGGTAACGGTGGTGCCGATGTTGGCCCCCATGATAACCCCCACAGCCTGGGACAGCTGCATAATGCCGGAGTTTACAAATCCTACCACCATCACCGTAGTGGCGGAGGAGGACTGGATCACCGCCGTGACCACCAGTCCCAGCAGCACGCCCATTAATCGTCTGGAGGTCAGCTTCTCCAGAAGCCGTTCCATGCGGCCCCCGGACAGCCTTGACAGTCCGTCTCCCATGGCGCTCATTCCATACAGGAACAGGGCAAGTCCGCCCAGCATGGTCAAAAAATCAAACACATCCATCTTCTTTCCTCTTTTCTGTCCTTTTTCTCATCGTCTCTGTCTGTAGTTTCTGCATTTTCCGCTTCCCGTATCCCACACTGGGAAGTTTACACACTTATTACAATAACACAGTTTTGTAAATTTCAGGTAAGGTATTTTGTAAAATTTGTGTAAAGTCCATTTTTGAAAAAATAAAACAGTGGCTTACTATTTACTTTTCGGGGAAAGAGCCGGGCCTTACTGTACCTTGTGCCTTGCCACCGTGCTGCGGGGACAAACGGCAGCCTCACCGGATATGCAGACGGCATAGAGAAAAAAGCGGAACTGTTGCAGTTAGAAAGCGTGAATATGAAACAGTTTTCTATCCCCGGGAAAGGAGCAGCATTATGAAACCGGCAAAAACAGCAAAGGCGGGCAGTCAAGGCGCGGCAATAAGGAGTGCAGTATCCGGATAAGCCGCCGCCATATATTACGCCACATGTGCTCCGCCTGAAAATGACTAATGCAGGTAAATATGTGCCGTGAGTAAATGCTCATGTGTCATAAAGTAACACACAAGAATTGATAGACAGCAGCCCATTATTCCCGTGTAACAA